>Ga0209343_10000283_pt1 | contig 71134 bp, 61 predicted proteins | sample RifCSPlowO2_02_FD_184026 | JGI IMG/M metagenome (GOLD analysis project Ga0209343, IMG submission 184026) | Groundwater microbial communities from Rifle, Colorado - Rifle CSP2_plank lowO2_0.2 (SPAdes) (version 2) | ecosystem: Environmental > Aquatic > Deep subsurface > Groundwater | place...
GGATGGCCGGGATCAGGCTGAAGGAGAACAGCCGCAGCACGATGGTGCCGAAGGCGATCAGCCCGCCGAACACCTGCACCGGCACGATGTTCATGAACAGCAGCACGGCGAACCCGGCCGTCGTGGCGAGCGCCGTGAAACCTACCGGACGGCTCACCGCCGCCATGGTCTCGCGGATCGCGGCGAGCTTGTCATGCTTCTCGCGGTAGCGGAAATAGAACTCGTTGAAGATGTGGATGCTGTCGGTGGCAATCGCCATCAGGAACACCGGCGCCATCGAACTCATGATATGCACCGGATAGCCTGCGCCGATCAGCGCCCCCATGCTCCAGATGATCGCCGCCATGGACACGCCCATCATGGCGCAGGAGAGCGCGAGGTTGCGGAACATGATCTGAATCGCGGCAAACATGATCATGCCGGCGATGGGCGCGAAGACTGCCATCAGCTTGAACATCTCGGCGCCGAAAGTATCGCGCGCCACCGGGTCGCCCGCGACGTAGTAACGCTCCGGCCCGTTTTCCCCGGACACGATCTCGCGGATATTGGCGGCGATGACGGCACCATTGGCGCCCTTCTCCAGCGGCACATAGATGGCCGTGGTCTTGCCGTCCTTCGAGATCACGCGGTCGACCAGCAGCGGGTTGCCGAACAGCGCGGCGCGCAGCGCTTCCACTTCCGCCTCTGTCTGCGGCACGCCCGGCATCAGCGGGCCGACGTTCAATGTACCGGCCTCCGCCGTGACATTGGTGATGGTGGTGAAGCTGTTCACATCGCGGCTCGCCACGCCCTCCAGCTTGACGATTGCGTCGGTGACGCGGGCGATGCGGGTCAGCGTCTCCCGGTTGAGCACGCCCGTGTTGTTTTCCACGCCGACGACGATGGTGTCTTCATACAGCGCGAAAGTTTTGTCCACCTCGTCGTTCCACACGCGCACGTCGGAGTTTTCCGGCAGCATGTGCTTCGGGTTGGTGTCCGTGGCGATGTGCGGAAACTGGGTGAGAAACAGCAGCGTCAGCGCCACTGCCACCGTCACGATCAGCTTTGGGCGGCGGATGGAAAATTCGACGAGTGAGAATTTGAACATGTGATCCCCTTTGTGTGGCTTGGTGTTGTTAACAACAGTCAGAAATACGGTAGATACAGCGCTTCTCGCACAGGATTTTCCGCATACTTGTGATAATCAATTTGTCTTCTCCCGATCCAGTGCGATACGGGCGCGAAACACGTCATAGGCAATGGGCTCCTTGTTCTCATAGCCGATTCGCCGTCTGCGGCTTTCGTCGAGCAGGTGGTACCGTACCTGCGCCTCCACCGCCACCGCCGTCGGATCGCGCCGAAGATCGACATCAAACTGGAAGACTCTGGGCTGCCATCGCGGCAAGCGGGTGTCCCGCAGATCGACGATAAAGGGACGCCACAGGATGCTCCGCTTCATGGCATGGTCTTCTTCGCGCAACACGGCTCCACTCTGATCCACAAGGCGGATGGTCGCAGTCAGGTGCCGATCCGGCGTTCCGGTCGGAAGATAATGCGCTGCCCCGGTATTGGTCAGCGTCAGTGTGAAGGAGCGTTTGCCGGGCGAGGGCGCAGGCGCTTCGCGCAGTGCAGTTTCCAGCCCTTGTTTCACCATTTCCGGATCGTGCCCGCCGCGCCACAGATGCTTGCGCACGGTGCGAACCTGCCCGCCTGCGACCAGGGGACGTTCGGCGAGCGGCATGTGGCATTGGATGCAGTCGGGCGATGCGCCGCCCGGCGCGACGGCTTCATGGCCGGATGTGTCGTTCGCGGCGGCAGGCGGACTGTCCTTTGTCGCGCCCGGTGTGTTGCCGATCTCGGCGACGGTTCCGCAAGGCGGAAACCGGAAAAACGTGTCCCAGCGATTTCCGCCCACGATATGACATTTGAAGCAGATCTCGTTGGGGTTGGCGAGTTTTTCTACGGGATGCGCCGCCTCCTCGCTGCCGAAAGTTCCGAGAATCTTGCCATTCCGGAGGTGGCAGGCTACGCAGGTGACGCCCTCATGCTGCAGTTGCGCATCAAACGCCGGATTGTGCTCCAGGATGGGTTGCCATTTTTCTTTGTCTTTGAACCCGACGACCTTGTGCTCCTGCTGGCGGTCGAGCGGGATATGGCAGTTCTTGCAGATTTGCGGCTTGCCGTCAAACTCCCAATCCACCTGAAAGTAGGGATCGGTCCAGGCCTGGCTGTGGATGCTTGTCGACCATTCTTCGTAAAATTCCCGGTGGCAACCGGCACAGCCTTCAGCGCTCAAGGTCTGGAGCGAGGGAGGCAGGTCAGCGGTTGAGACCGGGCGCTCGAACGCCTCGGATACCACGAAGATGTTCATCGGCCGTACCAGCCGCCAGGCTATGAACGCAATCAGGGCGATCAGGACGATGCCGACAACTACGGTTTTTCTGTTGCGGACAAACATCATGGAATGTCCAAAAATGAAAAAATCACGATAGTTCCCCGATCATTCCGTGGCTTCATTTTTCTACCGGGAAACCGTTTTTGTTCCAGGCGGTCATTCCCCCGCGCGTCACACGGATGCCGGAAAACCCTTTCCCTGACAGCAACTGTGCCGCAGCAGTGGAGCGCTTATCGGTGCGGCACACGATCGCGATCGGGCGCGTCTGATCGCCGCCGAGCTCCGCCATTCGCTGCGGGAGTTCCTCAAGGGGAATGCTGCGGGCCCCTGCGATGTGGCCTTGTTCGCCGCTAAAATCCTGCGCTCCCCGGACATCAAGAACCAACAGGCCCTCCCGTGCATCCAGCTTGCTTTTGAGTTCCTCCACGTCGAGCGTGGGCGCGCGGCGCATCCGGCGTATCAGGCGTGGGAGAAAAACGATCAATGCCAGCAAGCCCAGCGCCAGCAAACCCTTCTGGATGCTTCCCTCGCTGCCCGCAGCCGCCTCACGACCCGCATAGCCCAGATAAGTGAAAGCGATCGAACCCGGCAGCATGCAGATGTAGGAAGTGACGATGAAGTGGGACAGCTTGATCCGTGTCAGCCCCAGCGCATAGTTCAGCAGGTTGAAGGGAAAAAGCGGCACCAGGCGCACGAAGGCGATGAAACGCCAACTTTCCGCCTCCACCCCATCAATCAACTGCTTGAGCCGGCCTCCTGCCTTGCGGGCTACCCAGTCGGAAGCGAGATAGCGGGCAACCAGAAACGCCAGAGTTGCGCCAAGCGTAGCGCCCGTCAGGCTGTAGAACGTGCCCCAGACCGGCCCGAACAGCGCACCGCCGCTAATGGTGAGGATCGAACCGGGGAGAAACAGGACGGTCGCCGCCGCATAGAGCGCCATGAACATCAGTGGCGCAGCAACGCCGGCATCCTGCATCCAGTTCTGGAGTGCCGTGGCGGAAAATTGCTCGCGATAGGCTGCCGCCACCGCGATGCCCGCCATGAGCGCAGCAAACAAGGTAAATCGTATCAGCTTGGCAAACCGCATTTGCGCGCGCTCCTGTTTCGTATTTGGCCACTAACTGGCCGATGTCCATGAAACGGCCAAGGTAAATTTGTTCTCAAAATAATTGTAGGGTGGGCAGACAGCTTTATCGTCTGCCCACGCGGATTGGTGACCGCGTGGGCACAGAAACGTGCCCACCCTACATTGGCTAATTGGCCGATGTCCATGTAACGGTCTACCTCTCCAGGTGGAGCGATGGAAATGGGGTAAACTGAAAACCGTTTGCCATGTGTCGAATGTTGTTCTAATATTCGCACGAATGTTTGAATAGTAGAGGTTTCCTGGAAAATGTCAACACAAAATCTTAAACAGCAGCTATTTGAACAGTTCGCCCGCGTGGGCAAGGCCATCAGCAGCCCGGTCAGATTGGATCTGCTCGAATGCCTCGGACAAGGGCAGCGCAGCGTGGAAGCCCTGGCCGAAAAATGCGGAATACCTGTTTCGAATGCCTCGCATCACCTACAGCAACTGCGCCAGGCCGGACTGGTGAGCGCCAGCAAGGATGGGCTTTATGTCTATTACCGATTGGCGGGCGACGAGGTTGTCGGCCTCTTGAACGCATTGCGAAACGTGGCCGAACAGAACAACGCGGAGGTGGACAGGCTGATCAATACCTACCTGACCGTGAAAGATACTCTGGAACCGGTTCCCGCCGGGGAACTGCTGGACAGGGTGCGCAAGGGGCTGGTCACTGTTCTCGATGTTCGCCCGCCCGACGAATATGCGGCTGGCCATATCGCCGGCGCCGTGAACGTACCCCTGGCCGAATTGGAGAAATATCTCCGCAAGCTCAAACCGAAAAAAGAAATTGTTGCGTACTGCCGGGGCCCGCACTGCGTCCTCTCCTACGACGCCGTCGAGAAGCTGCGCGGTCGCGGCATCAAGGCCCGGCGCCTGAAAGAAGGCTTTCCGGAATGGAAGGCTGCTGGCCTGCCGGTAGAGGCTTAGCCGATGGATGCGAACCCGCCTGCCACGCCGAAGAAATGGCCCAAGCCCAGACGCTTCGACCGCAATCTGGTGGTCATCGGCGCAGGCGCGGCGGGCCTGGTCACCGCCTACATCGCCGCCGCCGTGAAGGCCAAGGTCAGTCTCATCGAAAAGCACAAGATGGGCGGCGACTGTCTCAACACCGGCTGCGTGCCGTCGAAAGCGCTGATCCGGACGGCAAAACTGCTCTCCCATATCCGGCGGGCCAAGGAATTCGGTATCCGCAAGGCGGAAGTTGAGTTTGATTTCGCCGAGGTCATGGAGCGCGTGCAGCGCATGGTCAAGGCCGTCGAGCCGCATGATTCAGTCGAGCGATACGCGGCGCTTGGGGTCGATTGCATACATGGCGAAGCCAGAATCACATCGCCGTACACGGTGGACATCAAGACTGAAAACGGGACAAGGACACTGACGACCCGTTCCATCGTCATCGCCGCCGGCGCCCGGCCATTTGTACCGCCGATTCCGGGTCTTGAAGAGATCGGTTATCTCACCTCGGACACGGTGTGGAACCTGCGGCAACTGCCGCGCCGGTTTCTCGTCATGGGTGGCGGGCCGATCGGTTGCGAGCTCGCACAATGCTTCGCCCGTCTCGGCGCGCAGGTCACGCAGGTGGAGATGCTGCCCCGGATCATGTTCCGCGAAGACCCCGAAATCTCCGGCATGGTGATGCAATCCTTCAAAGCGGAAGGGATCGATGTGCGCGTCGGGCATAAAGCCAAACGGTTCGTGGTCGAGAACGGCGAGAAGACACTGATCGCCGAGCACGACGGCATCGAGGTGCCCATTCCGTTCGATGCCGTGCTGGTTGCCGTGGGACGACTCGCGAATACGGCCGGCTACGGGCTGGAAGAGCTCGGCATTGCGACGACCAGAACCGGCACGGTGGGAACCAATGGCTACCTGCAGACGATCTACCCGAATATTTACGCCTGCGGCGATGTCGCCGGGCCATACCAGTTCACCCACGCCGCCGCGCACCAGGCCTGGTACGCTGCCGTGAATGCCCTGTTCGGACACTTCAGGAAGTTCAAGGCGGACTATTCGGTGATGCCCTGGGCTACATTTACCGATCCCGAGGTGGCAAGGGTCGGATTGAACGAGACCGAAGCAAGGGAGAAGAATATTCCGTACGAGCTCAGCGTCTTCCACCTCGACGACCTGGATCGCGCCATCGTCGATGGCGAGGCACGGGGCCTCGTCAAGGTGCTGACCGTTCCCGGAAAAGACCGGATTCTCGGGGTGACTATCGCGGGCGAAAGCGCAGGTGATGTGATCGCCGAATTCGTGATGGCAATGCGGCAAAACATCGGCCTCAGCCGGATTCTCGGCACCATCCACATCTACCCGACGCTGGCGGAAGCGAACAAGTATGCGGCCGGTGTCTGGAAGAAGGCGCATGCGCCGGAAGGCCTGCTCAAATGGGTGAAGCGCTATCACGCCTGGATGCGGCGCTAAGAGCCTATTTCAGTAGGTTTCATACCCCGCGCCATCCGCCTGCGGGATGCAGTGCAAGGCGCGGGCTGCGCCGTGGAGTCATTCTCCACAAGCAGGCCGCAACGCCGCAATGCGCCCGCAGGCGGATGGCCCTCCGGGTTGGTTCTGGGCGCGGTGTCTGCGGCGTTGCGCCGCTTGCCAATGGAATAACCATTGGCTGCGCGTCGCGCCTTGCATCCATCCACGCCCAGAACCAACGCGGGGTATGAAACCTACTGAAATAGGCTCTAAGTGCGAACGCGACCGGACAAACACCGCCATTCAATCAGCTTGAGGAATATGCCATGCATAAGATCGTCCAGGACTATTACGGCAAACAGCTTCAAAATTCAGGCGACCTGAAGACCTCCGCTTGTTGCGATGCGTCAAACACGCCGGGCTGGATCAAGCCGCTATTGGCGCGTATTCACCCTGAAGTGATGTCGCGCTATTACGGCTGCGGGCTGGTTTGCCCGCCGCTGCTGGAGGGTTGCCGTATTCTGGACTTGGGCAGCGGCTCCGGCCGGGATGTCTATGCGCTGGCGCAACTGGCGGGCGGGCGCGGCCATGTGGTCGGGGTGGACATGACTGAAGAGCAGCTGGAAGTTGCAGAAAATTTTCGCGCCTATCACGCCGAGGCGTTCGGCTTTGACAACGTGATGTTCAAGCAAGGGTACATCGAGAAGCTCGATGAGCTCGGGCTGGAAAGCGGCAGCTTTGATGTCATCGTATCGAACTGCGTGATCAATCTTTCGCCCGACAAGGATGCGGTATTGCGCGAAGTGCATCGCCTGCTCAAGCCGGGCGGGGAATTTTATTTCTCCGATGTCTATGCCGACCGGCGCGTGCCGGATGCGGTGCGCAACAATCCCGTGCTGTACGGCGAATGCCTGGGTGGCGCGCTGTACTGGAACGATTTTTTGCGGCTGGCGCATCGCCATGGGTTTGCCGATCCGCGCCTGGTCGAAAGCCGCCCGCTGGACATTACCGATCCGAAGCTCAAGCCGCGCGTGGGCAACCTGCGTTTTTTCTCGGCCACCTATCGGCTGTTTAAGCTGGACGGGCTGGAATCGGCCTGCGAGGACTACGGGCAGGCGGTGATCTATCGCGGCACGATACCCGATCATGCGCATCGTTTTGTCCTCGACTGCCATCACGATATCGAGGCCGGGCGCATTTTTCCGGTATGCGGCAACACCTGGCGCATGTTGCATGACACACGTTTCCGGCAACACTTCGAGTTCATCGGTGACTTCAGCCAGCACTACGGAATTTTCCCCGGTTGCGGCAGTGACATACCGTTTGTAGAGGATGAAAATTCAGCTACCTCAGGCTGTTGCTGAACAGGGCGTGTTGCCGAACAAAGCTGTACGCAGCGTTTCCACTTCCGTATCTGTCTGGGGCGCGCCCGGCATGAGCGGCTAGACTTTCAATGTACCGGCCTCCGCCGTGACATTGGTGATGGTGGTGAAACTGTTTACATCGCGGCTCGCCACGCCGCCCAGCTTGATGATTGTGTCGGTGACGCGGGCGATGCGGGTCAGTGTCTCCCGGTTGAGCACACCTGCATGGTTTGCCACGCCGACGATGATAGTGTCCTCATACAGCGCAAACGTCTTGTCCAACTCGTCGTTCCAGACACGCACATCGGAGTTCTCCGGCAGCATGTGCTTCGGGTTGGTGTCCGTGGCGATGCGCGAAAACTGGGTGAGAAACAGCAGCGTCAGCGCCACTGCCGTCCAGATAACCAGCTTCGGGCGACGGATGGAAAATTCGACAAGTGAAAACTTGAACATGGTCGTACCACCTACCGTTGGCATCACTGAAAGTCAGCTATGCAGTGCCTGCAGTAGCCCTGAAGCTTCCCCGTCATAGATTTCAAAAGACGGGGATCAGCGCGTATCCTTTGGTCTGGTACCCGATCAGCGAATTGAACGTATTGGCCACCGGCTGCACGCCCTTGACCAGCGTGGCATTGTCTATTTTCATCATGCGCGTAGTAACACCACAGGCTTCAAAGCGCACACCACGCGCAGCAAGCTGATCGATGTGAACCGACAAGTCCATCGCGGTGGCGGCATGTTCTGCTGGAATGAGGTTGCTGTCGCTGGTCAAAAATCGCACCGCTGGCCCACGGAATGCGACGACGATTATTGGTTCGACACCATGGTGCTTTAAACCGTCGATGGCTTCTCCCATGACATTGAGGGTCGTTACTATGGCTTTGGGGTTGCCGGTGGCGATGTCGAACAGCGCCTTGCCTGTTTTCACGCCATCGAGAGCATGTCGATCATCCAGTTCGGCGGCGTTGGCACCCAAGGCAATAAACAGGGCGAACAGCGTGGCGAAAAAAGTCATACTGCGCAACGGATTAATATACATGGTCGAACTCCTTAATATTGGTATAGAAACAACATGAAAGACCCAAGGTTTCAGGCCACGATGACACCCCGCCGGGGTCGCGGACGAGGTGCTAGAAACAAAATACAAATGCGGTGCTCATGCCCGCTTGGATGGACACATCCTTGTTGGCTGGGAATCTGACGAGCGAAAATTCGAACATGAATACCCCCTGCAATTCGTTGTTGCCGAACGCGATGCATTGTTCAGAAGTGCCGGTATAGCCAGTGCTTCTCGTAGAGTATTTTTCCAATGTGCCAGAAGCGGTTGGGTCCGCGCATCTCAACTTGCGGCACCGGCTCGGCATAAAAATCACCCTTGCCGACACCGGAGCGGCCATTGCCGGTTTCGATGAAGCACATGCCCTCGCCGGTGAATTGGCGCGGCGCGCCTTTGCCGGTCCAGGCACGGGCAATGTTGTGCGCCACAGCCTCGGCCTGGCCGTGGGCGAACACGCCGGCCTTGGGTAGCGGGCGGCCCATCTTGAGCGGTATGGTGGTGATATCTCCGAGCGCGAAGACATTCTCGAATTGTGTTTGCAGCGTGTGGCGGTCAACGGGAACCCAGCCGCTTTCGTTGGTCAAGCCTGCCTCGCGCACCACCGATGGAGCGCGGTGCGGCGGAACATAAAGCAACAGGTCATACCCGGTGCTAACGCCATTGGCGAATGAAATACGGCGATTGGCCGGGTCAATCTCCTTCACCTGGTGCTCGGGGTGGTAAGCGATGCCGCGCGCCTCGACCATGCCGCGCACGGCGGCACCCATTTCCGGGCCGGCGACGAACATCGGACGCGGTTCGGCGGCGAAGAACTCTATTTCGGCTTTCTCGCGCAGGCCGCGCTTGCGCAGATAGCCATCAACCAGCAACGCAGCCTCGTAGGGCGCAGCCGGACACTTGTATTGCGGCGCTGCGGTCAGGACGACAATGCGCCCGCCCGAAAACCGGGCCAGCGCATCGCGGATCGCGGTCGCGCCTTCCATCGTGTATATGCAAAGCCCGGCCTCGGCAAGGCCGGGAATGGTTTCCGGCGCATACTCCGCGCCCAGTGCAATCACCAGCGCATCGGCGCGCAGGGATTGCCCGCCGACTTCCGCTTCCCTTCGGGCGGGATCGATCCGCGTGATGCTTCCTTGGCGAAACTCGATGCCGCGACGAAGAAGCCGCTCCAGTGGACGGGAAAACTCTTCAGGGTTTCGTTCACCCACCATCAGCCATAACAGCGACGGCGGAAAAAAATGCTGTCCGGCGCGATCCACCGCAATCACGCGGTCGGAAGCGGGCAGCAGCTTGCGCAATGTCTCGGCGGCAACGATGCCGCCGATTCCCGTACCCAGTACCAATGCTGTGTGGCTCATCTCATTCCCCCTAGAAAACGATCACTTTATCGGCCCACTGCGTCCACTCGGCGACTTGATCCATGGTGCTGCGCGATGCGCCTACGATCAGCTCCCCATCGGCGATGCCGCGCGCTTCGAGGCAACTGCCGCACGCGCCGACTTCGCCGCCATGGCGCGCCACCATGCCCAGCATGTCGCCGATGTTGTAATAGCCCTGCGGCACCTTCTGCCCGTTCTTGGCGCACGCGGTCGCATCGCCCATAAGGAATATCTTGACCTCAGTATTGCCCGTCTTGAGCAGCCAGCGCGCAAGCCGCAATCCGTTGTAGCTGCGCTCCGTGCCATAAGGAGCGTCGTTCAGAATCATCAGGTATTTCATAATTTTCTCCATTGTTTATCTATCAATCTAACGGTTATTAGATTGATTAAAGCAATAACCGCATGCGATGTCAATAAAATCATTGAAAATTGTTTATTGCTATAATCTGCAATCAAGTAATTACAGGATTGTCATGGTGAAAGACGCGCGCAAGATCAAAGACATGCTTTATGAACAGGTAGCCCGGATCGGCAAAGTTTTCTCAAGCCCCAAGCGGCTGGAGTTGATCGAGCTGCTTTGTCAGGGGGAAATGACGGTGGAAACGCTTGCAAGCGAGGCTTCCATCAGCATGAAGCTGGCCAGCGCCCATCTGCGCGAGTTGCGGAATGCACATCTGGTGGAAACCGAGCGGCGGGGTAAAAATATTTACTATCGCCTGGTCGACAAGGAAGTTGCCGATTTATGGGTGCATACCCACACTCTAGCCGAAAACAGACTGATTGAACTGCAACTGGCTTTGCAGAAAATCGCCGCGCAACCGGGCGATCTGGTGCCCAATGATCGCGAAACGCTGATGAAGATGGCGCGCCGTGGGGAAGTGGTCGTGCTGGACGTGCGCCCGGCTGAGGAGTATCTGACGACGCATCTTCCATTCGCCCGTTCCATTCCACTCGACGAGTTGCGCCAACGGCTTGCCGAGCTACCCAAGGACAGACCGATTGTCGCCTACTGCCGCGGCCCATATTGTCTGATGGCGGTAGATGCTGTCGCGCTGCTGCGCAAGGAAGGTTTCAAGACTGCGCACTTGCGCGATGGCATTGCGGAATGGGATGTGGCAAAAACCCGGTAGGCGCTGTTTCGCCTCGCAGGGCGCGGGTTGGAAATAATACTTCCTGACTCAACTTATCACCAACCCGGCGATTATGGCCACAAGCGCCACGACCAGCCACGGCGGGGACTTCCAGAACACCAGCAACAAAAATGCAATCGCCGCCAGGCTGAAATCGGCAGCGCTGCGGATCGCGCTGGTCCAGACCGGATCATAGAAAGCGGCCAGCAGCAGCCCCACCACCGCCGCATTGATGCCGAGCATGGCTCGCTGCATCGCCTCATAACGGCGCAGCCGTTCCCAGAACGGCAGCACCCCGGCGATCAGCAGGAATGATGGCAGGAATATCCCGACAAGCGCGATTCCCGCTCCCATCCAGCCGGACGGGCTTTGCGAGGACACCGCGCCCAGGTATGCGGCAAATGTGAACAACGGGCCGGGCACCGCCTGCGCCGCGCCATAGCCCGCGAGGAAGGCATCGTTGCCGACCCAGCCTGCGGGCACAACCTGCGCTTGCAGCAGCGGCAGCACGACATGGCCGCCGCCGAACACCAGCGAGCCCGCACGGTAAAAACTGTCGAGCAACTGGATGCTGTAACTGCCCGAAGCCGTTGCCGCAACGGGAAGCAGGGTCAGCAGCAGGAAGAACACAAGCAACAGCGCCATGCCTGTGCTCCGGCTGATCGCGGTGTTGACGGGGTTGTGCGGCAGTGTCGCCGAAATATTGAGGAACGCCCGGCCAATGAGCGCCCCGGCGACGATTGCGCCGAGTTGCCCATACAAAGTCGGAAATGACATCGCCACTGCGGCGGCGCAAACCGCCAGCGTCGCGCGCGGCTTGTCCGGGCACAGGCTCTTGCCCATACCCCAGAGCGCCTGTGCCACCACCGCTACGGCGGCTATCTTGAGTCCGTGCAGCCAGTTCCCATACTCGCCACCGGCGGCGGCAAGCCCCAGACCGAACAGCACGAGCAGGATGGCCGATGGCAAAGTGAAGCCGAGCCACGAGGCAATCGCGCCCGCCATTCCGCCCCGCGACAAACCGAGCGCGATGCCGACCTGGCTGCTGGCCGGGCCGGGCAGAAACTGGCAGAGCGCAACCAGATCGGCATAGGCATGTTCGTCCAGCCACCTCCGGCGCACGACGAACTCCTGCCGGAAATAACCGAGATGCGCGACCGGCCCGCCGAACGAGGTCAGCCCCAACCGGAGAAAAATCACGAAGATTTTCAGGAAGGGCAGGCGTTCGTCTGGAACTGAGATGGGTGATGATGGCTTCATTTATCGGCACGCATGCAATCTCAAGCCGCCTGCGATACCCTTTACACGGCCAGGAGAAAGTGTAAAAACATGGCCTGTACGCACGGAAGTAGATGTACGCGCGAGGGCCAGTTTCCTGCCGATTGATCGTTTACGCAAAAATTCTTACGCTCTCAAGTTAAATTACCCCGGCAAAGCCGAGGCTTGTTAGGTGAGCCGCCCAAGGCGGCTACAAGTACCGCTTCCCCCTTTGGGAAAGGGGGATTGAGGGGGATTTGAAAATTCAGAACTCACGTGCCATCGCATGCAAATTCCCCCTCGCCCCCCTTTTGCAAAGGGGGGATAGACAGCATTTCCAATTAACATTCCGGCGCAAGACCGCCGCATAGGTCAAACCCCTTTGAGCTCCCCGGCATAGCCGGGGTTTACCTCACTGAATCAGGATAGGCTCGGCTCCTCAAAACTCCGCCCACTCCCCATCATCGCCAGACTGAAGTTGCGGCTTGCCTTTCGCAGTGTCTTTGCCTGCTCCACCCTTGGTTTCCGCATCATGCCTGGCGGTGAGCCTGGGCGTGGTTGGACGGTCGGCCCTGGCGGCCGCTGCACCCTTGCGCACCGGGGCATGGGCGGGCGCGCGGGCGACCGGTGCCGTCTCGCGCCGCACAGCAACCGCCGTGCCTGCCTTGTCGTCCATCTTGAAGGTGCCCACCGACACCGACAGGTTCTGCGCCTGCTCTTCCAGCGATTCCGCCGCAGCCGCCGCTTCTTCCACCAGCGCCGCGTTCTGCTGCGTGACTTCGTCCATCTGCGTGATCGCGAGGTTCACCTGTTCGATGCCCGCGCTCTGTTCCACCGAGGCGGCGGTGATCTCACTCATGATGTCGGTCACGCGCTTGATCGCGGTGACGATTTCTTCCATGGTCTGCCCGGCCTGCGCCACCAGTTTGCTGCCGCCTTCGACCTTCTCGACCGAGTCGCCGATCAGGGTCTTGATCTCTTTCGCCGCCGCCGCGCTGCGCTGCGCGAGGTTGCGCACTTCTCCGGCAACCACGGCGAAGCCTCTGCCCTGTTCCCCGGCTCTGGCCGCTTCCACCGCCGCATTCAGCGCGAGGATGTTGGTCTGGAAGGCGATGCCGTCGATGACGCTGATGATGTCCACGATCTTGCGCGACGATTCGTTGATGGAGTTCATGGTGCCCACGACCTGACCGACCACAGCCCCGCCCTTGCCCGCCACGTCGGATGCGCCGATTGCAAGCTGGTTGGCCTGTTTGGCGTTCTCGGCGTTCTGCTTCACCGTCGAGGTCAGCTCTTCCATGCTCGATGCGGTTTCCTCGAGGCTGCTGGCCTGTTCTTCGGTGCGCTGCGACAGGTCGCTGTTGCCGGCGGCGATTTCCTTGGAGGCAGTGTTGATAGTGTCGGTGGCGTCCTTGATCTGGCCGACCAGTTCCTTGAGGTTGGTGACGGTGCCGTTCACGCCAACCTTCATGTCGTTGAAGGAGCCGGGATATTCCTTGCTGATGGTCTGGGTCAGGTCGCCCTGGGCCAGCGCATTGGCGACGCGCACCACGTCGGCAATGCCGGTCTCGGTGACGTTGGAGAGCTGGTTGAGCAGTTCGGACAAGTTCTTGGTGTAACCGGCCTTGCCGTTCATGTCCATTTTTTTGCTGAAATCGCCCTGCACAGCGGCCTGGACGATGGCTTGAACCTCGGCAACGATCATGCGTAGGTTATCCTGCATGGTCTTCAGCGAATATAGCAGGCTGCTGTTGTCGCCCGGCTTGAGCGCAAGTTCCGCGGACAAGTCGCCGCCGGAGATTTTATGCACCGCATCCGCCGCGTAATCCGGTTCGCCGCCCAGTTGTTTCATCAGGTTGCGAATGATCCAGAAGCCGGACAATATGGCCAACACCAGTGAGACCAGCGTAACGACAACAATCCATATAGTGACGTTGGCAACAAGTGCATTGGCAGATTTCTCGATATCTACAATCGCTCTTGCCTGAATGTCGACCAGCGCGTTCAGCGCCTTCACTGTACCGGCTCCGGAGGTCAGGATGGTCTTGGCGCGATAGTCGGCAGCCTCTTCGAGCTTGCCGGCCTCCATCAGTTCGAACCAGCCGGGACGCTTCGCCTTGTATTGAGAATAAATGTCGTTGAGCGCAGTAAAAGCCGCCCGCGCTTCCGGCGTCAGGTCACTCGAGCCAAATTGTTTCAAACCGTGATCCATCGATTCGAACCACTTCGGGCTATCGGCGATGATTTTCTGCCGCGATTCCGGCTTTGGAACAGCGATGTACTGGGAAACGCCATTCCGCAGCTCCCACAAGGCGTTTTGCACTTCCGACAGGCTTTGCAATGCCTGTACGCCATTTCTGTCCATGGTTTCGATACTGCCGGAAAGCCGTTGCGTTGCGGTAAAACCGATGAAGCCAACAATAGCAGTCGAGATAATTGCGATCCCGAATCCGAGCAATAAACGGGTACCCACTTTCATACTTGCCATGATATTCCTCCTTGAATTAACGTTTCGGTTTTAAGCCGCAGCCATTTCGACCAGATCCATGTCGCGGCTGGTCATCAGTTTTTCGATGTCGATCACGATGATCATGCGCTCGTCCACCGTACCCAGCCCGGTGATGTACTGCGCGCCCAGCGTCGAGCTGAATTCCGGCGCGGGTTTCAGTTGCTCTGCGGTCAGCGCGATCACATCGGAGACGCCATCCACCACGATGCCCACCACGCGGTTGGCGACGTTGAGGATGATGACCACGGTGAGTTCGTTATAGGTGACGTTGCCGAGGTTGAACTTGATGCGCATGTCGATGATCGGCACGATGATGCCGCGCAGGTTGATCACGCCCTTGATGAATTCGGGGGCGTTGGCGATGGTGGTCACCGCGTCGTATCCGCGGATTTCCTGAACCTTGAGAATGTCGATGCCGTATTCTTCGCTGCCCAGGGTAAAAGTCAACAGTTCGCGGCTGCCGCTATTTGCCGCCTGGCTTTCGTTAGCTTGCATGATGCCCTCCCTTTTTGTTTGACGGTTAGTTATTACTCAGGTGCAGCGGTTTTACTCCCTCCTCCGCAGGCGGGGGATGGGCTGGGGGAGAGGGTGTGGGCGCTGCAATAAACTGGTTGCCATGCCACCGCCCTCTCCCTAACCCTCCCGCTTGCGGGAGAGGGGACTGGTGTTGTGGTGCTTCCGTGAGTATCGTAATTTCGACCTGAGTAGTTACGATAGTTACACTAGCCGCCGTGGAAGCGTGATCGTGAAACAGGTTCGCCCCTGCGCAGACTCGGCGCCGATCATGCCGCCGTGCATCTCGACGATGGACTTGGCGATCGCCAGCCCCAGCCCCACGTTTTCGGTGTCCCCCTCCCGGCGGGCGGCGTCGATGCGGTAGAAGCGCTCGAAAACCCTGTGCAGATGTTCGGCAGGAATTTCTGGGCCCGGATTCGCAATGGCGATCATGGCTTGATCCGCGTCCTTTCCGATGATCACTTCGACCGCCATTCCTTCAGGCGTGAAGCGGATGGCGTTCGACAGCACATTGGACAGCGCGCGCTGGATCATCAGCCGGTCGGCGAAAACCGTCGCCGTTCCGCTCTGGGCAAGATGAATATGGCGCGCGCTGGCAAGCGCTTCATAGAAATCGAACAGCTTTGCCACCTCCTCGTGCAGATCGAGCGTCTCCCGGTTCGGTGCGACCAGGCTGTTGTCGGCCTTGGCGAGAAAAAGCATGTCCGATACCATGCGCGACATGCGTTCGAGTTCTTCGAGGTTGGATTGCAGATTGGCGCGGTAATCGGCGGCGTCGCGATCATGGCTCAAGGTAACCTGCGTCTGCATCATCATGTTGTTGATCGGCGTGCGCAGCTCGTGGGCAATGTCCGACGAAAACTCCGAAAGCCGCCGGAACGAATCGTGGAGCTGCGCCAGCATCCTGTTGAAGGCGAGCACCAGTTCTTGCAGCTCGCGCGGCACGCCTGCCGCCGGCAGCGGCTTGTCGAGCTGCTGGGCAGACACGTTCGCCACCGACTCCGACATATCATGCAGCGGCGCAAGCCCCTTGCGCACAGCCACCCAGCCGAGCCATCCCAAAGCCAGTGCAGCCAGGGCCATGCTGAACCACAGGAGCCTCATGAACTCCGCCATGAGTTCCATTTCTTCGGTAATATCGAGCGCGATCGCCGCATTGGCCAGCTGGGCAGCAGGCATACCGAGCGCAAGGTGCCATGCGCGGATGCGGTAGATGTGATGATCGAGCGCCCAGATCACCGGTGCCGGTTTGCCGATTTCGGCGCCTTCGAACAGATGCTTCACCACTTCCGCCTTGCCGGCCGAAAACAGCACGGTGCCATCGCTCGCGGTTACGGTGATCGTAATTCCCGGATGGCTGATTACGATCGCCTCGCGCAACCGCGCCTGTATCACTGGTATGGGGGTGGACGAGGGAATGCTTTCGAGCGCATTACGAACCAGCTCCATCTTGCCGTCCAGCTCCATCCGGTAGTGTTCCTGAAGCTGGTTTTCGCCCGCGCGTTCGAACACCAGCCCGGCGGCAAACAGGACGCAGGCCGCCGTGACGGCGAATTGCAGGCTGATGCGCGCAGTCAGGGAAATGGTTTTTTTCAAGATTCAGGCGCTTCCAGCATGTAGCCCATGCCGCGCATGGTGCGGATGAGCTTGACGTCGAAACCGTCATCGATCTTGGCGCGCAAGCGGCGCACCGCAACATCGATGACATTCGTGTCGCTGTCGAAGTTCATGTCCCAGACCTGCGATGCGATCAGCGAGCGCGGCAACACTTCTCCCTGCCGCCGCATCATAAGATCGAGCAGCGCGAACTCCTTGGCGGTAAGGGCGATCCGCTTGCCGGCCCGCATCACGCGGCGGCGCTGGGGATCGAGCTCGAGATCGGCGATCCTGATATTTTCAAGAATATGGCCCGCCTTTCCACGGCGCAGGAGGGTGCGCACCCGTGCCAGCAACTCCGAGAAGGCGAAGGGTTTCACGAGATAGTCGTCGGCGCCGAGCTCCAGCCCCTTGACGCGGTCATCCACCTGATCGCGCGCCGTCAGGAACAGCACGGGATACTGTTTTTCGGCGCGGCGCATTTCACGGAGAATTTCCCAACCATCGATCCCGGGCAGCATCACGTCGAGCACGACGAGATCGTAACTTTCCGTCAGCGCCAGATGCAGCCCGTCTCTCCCGTCAGCAGCAATATCTGCCACGAACCCGGCCTCGGTCAGCCCTTTCTTGAGAAATTTTCCTGTCTTGGGTTCGTCTTCGACGATCAGGATTTTCATGCCATAACCTCACCGTTACTGAGATGGATGCGGAGTTTACACGGTAGAGAGGCCAGCTTCGCAAGATTGCAGAATTGTAATGTGCATGTCACCAAACTGACGGGGCGTAAGAGCCACCATTATGTGTTATATAAACTTCAGCAATGCTGAATCTTCGCTGGCTTTATGCCGCCGACTGCTTATCAAAACCCGCCGTTAAGCCACAAGAGAAAATCTCCCGGCTATGTCAAGAGCATGTTTGTGCTTTAACACCTTCCTTTCCTCAACTTAAATACTGCCCATGTTAGTCGGTTCCGATTACTCCACATTTTTTGAAAATAACCTCGTAGCCATTTTTTTTATCTATGGCTGCAGCTTCTTCTACTTATTCCTGTCCATCTTGTTCAGCTTCAGGCCGCTGAGGGCGATAGGGCTTTCCGCCGCTTTCAGTTACATGATGCTGTTCGCTTTTACCCACGCGATAGCCGAGTGGTTGGATATGTACCTGCAATATACGCGGCTCGTGCATGACCAGGGTGCCAGCATCCAATTCTCTTACATACGGCTCACCCTGCTCGTATCCTCTTTCCTCTTCATGCTCGCCTTTGGTCTCAGGCTGAACCGGGACATCGGGCAGATGTCGGCAAAATCCTGCTGGCTCATTACCGGGCTTGCCGCCATGCTGTTTTTTCTGGTTGTCCTTACCTATTTCTGGAATGGCTTGCCGGAGACAAAGACACTGGAAATCATGTTCAGAAATCTCTTATTTTTTCCCGCCACAGTTATTGCCGGCACAGGGCTTTATAAGCTGTCGCGCAACCAGTATTACGAAAACGTCCTCCCGGTTGGCTTCGGCAAGTATTTCAGGTGGTGCGGGTACACGTTTATCGCTTATGGCATATTGGCGGGACTTATCGCCCCGAAGGGCCTGTTCCTGTTGTCGCCCTACATCAACAATGAGTCATTTTTTGCCTTTACCGGTACTCCAATCCAGCTATTCAGAACCGCGGCTGCCTTTTTTATCTCCTATTTCCTGATCAGGGCAATGGCGCTCCGGATATCACAAAGGCTCATGGGAGTCCTGAGCGCTTTCTTTGTCATGTTTTTCATCCTGGCCTTTACCGGCTATATCTCCATAAACCTCATCGGCAAGTCTTATGAGGAGACCGTAAAACTCTCCTCGGAGCAGAGGGATAACGCTTACCTGTTGCGCACCTTCGACCGGCTCTACAGCGCCTCGCAGAACCCTTCCCTTTCTGCCGATAAGCGCGCCTACCACCTTGTTGCGGATGAATACCTGCGGGAGCTCAGAATAGCCATTGCCGAAGTAAGATCGATGCACCGCGACGAGGGCAAGGGCGAGGCTGGAGAGATGGATATGATCGACAGGATCGCTCTCATCCTTGACCGGCAGGGCGGTACAAATGTCAGTGCCATCGATGAGATAAAGGTACTCCTTAACAGACTCGTGGAACTGCATCGGGAAGAAATAGACAAAAATAGAGGAGCGGTGGCACAGAATATAAACAACTTCAAGACGCTCAGGATTGCCCTGCTCCTCCTGTCGGTGGCCGGATTTGCCTTTATCGGATATACCTTCCATGGAATCCTGATAAGGCCGTTACATGTCCTCCAGACAGGAGCGACGCAAATAGCTGAGGGCAATCTCGGGCACAGGATACACATAGGCACCGCCGATGAACTGCAGGAACTTGCTGTGGATTTCAATATGATGGCCGACAATCTCCTCGACAAAACGAGCAGATTGGAGAATGAAGCCATTACCGACGGCCTCACCGGCCTTTACAACCACAGGCATTTTTATAACCGGCTGGAGTTCGAGATCAACCGGGCCGCAAGAGCCAATTCTCCGGTATCCGTCCTGATAATCGATGCGGACAATTTTAAACAGTATAACGACAGATACGGGCACCCCGCAGGAGATGATGTCTTGAGAAAATGCGCCGCCGCTATCTGTGAGAACGTCAGGAGTATGGACATAGCAGCCAGATACGGGGGTGAGGAGTTCGCAGTTATCCTTACGGAGACAGACCAAAAAGGGGCTATGGTGGTCGCGGAAAATATCAGGCGCGCAATAGAGGAGCAGAGGTTCCCTGACGAAGAAGGGGATACCACCCATAACGTAACCGTGAGCATAGGCGTCTCTTCCTATCCTGCAGACACCAAAAAGATGAACGAACTTATAAAACTGGCTGACGATGCCCTTTATACAGCCAAGCGGGATGGGAAGAACAGGGTTTGTGCGCACGGAGCCCAATGTCAACACATAGCGCAGCAGCCCGAAGAAGGCAAGGGTTTTACGGGATAGTCATCGGCGCCCGGCTCCAGCCCCTTGACGCGGTCATTCACCTGATCGCGCGCCGTCAAAAACAAGACCGGGAACTACCTGGCGGCGCGCCGCATTTCGCGCAGGACTTCCCGGCCATCGATACCCGGCAGCATCACGTCGAGCACCGCGACGGTATAGAAGCCAGCTTCGCAAGATTACAGATTTGTAATGCTCACGTCACCAAACTGACGTGACGCAGGAACCATAGTTGCAAACTATAGCAACCTTGGCAGAAAGAATCCGAAGGATCGGATGCTGCTGCGGTTCTATATGTTATGGAGATGTGGCGGGAGCTAAAGCTGCCGCAGCGGAATTCCCGACAATTTTAATTTTGCTCCACTTAACTACCAATCATGATGAGGAGGATGCACCCGTGTACAAAACAAGACAGGCAATCCATCGACGTAGTTTCTTTTCCTGGCTGGTGCCATTGTTGGTCGCCATGCCGCTCCTGCTGGCTGGTTGCAGCGACGGCAGCGACGGCAAAGACGGTGCACCGGGGACACCGGGGGCACCCGGTGCGCCCGGTGCAAACGCACCCGCCGCACCCACCGGCGATCTCAGCCAGGGGGTCAAGGCTCAGATCACCGGCGCCTCGATCGATGCGGCTTCCACCGTCCCCACAGTCACCTTCAAGCTGACTCATGTCTCGGACGGTTCGGCCTATACCACCTTTGGCGACGACCTCAACGCCGGCAAGATCGGCAACGGCGCCGCGTTCACCCTGGCCAAGCTCGAGCCGCGTATGGGCGGCAGGCCGGGCCACGATTGGGTCAACTACGTGCTGCGCTGGCGTACCGCGCGTAACGACTCCCAGGGCACCAAGGCTCTCGCCACCGCCCTCGGTTTCACCGGCGCAATCCAGGCCGGCGACACGCACAAGGTAAATAAAAGCGGGCTGATGCATCTGGGCAACGGCGAATACCGCTACACCTTCGTCAACTTCAACCTGAACAACGTGACGAAAACGCAGGCGGGAAGCAACATCTCCAACCAGATCGAATGCCAGGGCACGGGCGCCGACAAGGCATGCTGGTGGATCGACGGCACGCCGCTGCCGGCGGGGGTGAGTATCGACGGCGACACTTTCAGCGTCGCCTATAACCCCGACGTGACCCATCGCATCGGCATCATGCTCGCCAACAACCTGATCAACATCGAAAACGATGCGTCCTACGCGGGTGCGAACGACGCCTTCGACTTCGTGCCGAGCAGCGGCGCCGCAGTCGCAACCGCGCGCGATATCGTCGCCACGGACTCCTGCAACTCCTGCCACGAGAACCTGGCCATGCACTTGGGTTCCGGCAACATCCGCACCGACGTGCGCCTGTGCGTCTCGTGCCACAGCACGGCCAGCTTCGACTCCAACTCCGGGCGCACCATCGACTTCAAGCAGATGGTGCACAAGCTCCACCGTGGCGCCGATCTGCCCAGCGTGAAGAAGGGCGTGCCGTTCTTCATCCGCAAGAGCGAAACCGGTGACTGGAGCGCGGTGCGTTATCCGCAGTTGGTCAGCGAGGCAGCAGGCGCTTTCCCCAGCAGGGTAGCCGGCCAGGGTATCGACAACTGCGTGAAGTGTCACATGGGGCAGGGCACCCGCGACGCGCTGGTGGAACTGGCGGGTAACGATGCGACCGTCGTCAACAAGATGCAGTTGGCCAGCGTGACCGCCGACGGCGACCTGTGGCGCCAAGCCACGGTAGCGGCGTGCAGTTCCTGCCACGACGACAAGATGTGGCCGCAGGATCAGCCGCCTACCAAGAATTTGCCGGCACAGCTCGCAACTTACTACGGTGTCAATGGCGGAGCGGATTGGCGCACCAACCACTCGGGTGGGGACTTGGCACCGAACACCTGCTCCTTCTGCCACGGCAACAGCACCGACGCTATCGTCGCCGCGAATCTGGGCAAGAGTGCGGGCGCTCAGAATACGCTGGTCTCCAGCGCCCACCTGCAACTGACCCGCTCGGTCGTACGTTCCGACCTTCTGGAAACACAGATCGACAGCGTCACCCTGGGCACGGATGTAGGCGGCAAGACTCCGCTCGACGTCAAACTGCGGGTGTGGGACAAGGCGCAGAACAAGGCCCTGATTCACGGAACCGATGCCACCTTCGCGCTCGGCCTTACGGTCGGATGGCGCGCCGAGGGCTTCGCCGATTACACCCAGTCCGCGGACACCAAATGGCCGGGCTACGTCCAGGGTGCCCGCATGGTCGCCTTTACCTGCAACAACAGCGGATTAGGCGGACAACCGACCAAGGGCGACAACGTCGAGCGGAACTGGAACGACTGCCTCACCAGCACCGGCAACCAGATCGGCATCGCCGGTCCCGATGGCAACGGCTACTATACGCTGACCGTGCAACTGACCTCGAGCAATATACCCGCGAAAGCTACCGGCACCGTGGGGACTCATGCGGGGCTGAAGCTTACCGGCGCCACCTGGGGCAACGCGACCGAGGCCGCTGCCGGCCTGCCGCCGTTGAACCCGCCGCACGCCATGAAGGACTTCTCGATCGGCGGCGCCACCATCAAGGCACGCCGCGAGGTGGTCTCTTCCGATGCGTGCCGCGCCTGCCACCTGCGGTTCGGCAAGCACGCGCAGACGGGTACTGGCGGGAACTACTGGAACCCCAACCGCAACAACCCGCAGATCTGCGTGATGTGCCACAACCCGAACGCCACCGATATCTCCCGTAGCACTGCCGCCAGCACCCGTCTGGGACGCGGCGGCAGCAAGGGGCACTTCGACGGCAAGATCGAGGAGGCCATCGACTTCAAACGCTTTGTACACGGCGTCCACGGCAAGTCCTACCTGTGGGAAGGCGAACATCACGAGGTGCGCGAGCATCCGATGCAGATCCGCGCCGTCCTCTTCGGCGGTGTGACGGAAGGGGTCGGCCTGACCGCAGGCAAGGGTTACTTCGGCAGCGGTTTGGATCCGGTCTCCGGCAAGACCTTCGGCAACCACCGCAGCGTCTTCCCGAGCCGCACGAGCACCTGCTCGAACTGCCATGCGGGCAACAGCCAGCGGCTGCCGCTTGCCGAGGGCGTGATCGGCTCGACCATCAAGAGCCATGCCGATCATAACCCGGTCGTCTGGACTCCCGGGGCGGCTGATGCCGTCTACGAGGCCGGTTTCGGCACCGCCAATGGCGGCATGCCCAACTTGGAGAACCACACCAAGTACAGCCCGACCATGGGCGTTTGTTCGTCGTGCCACGACAGCACCCCGGCGGCGGCGCACATGAGAACCATGGGCGGCGCCGAGAACCTCACGCTGAACCTCGCCAGCCCCGCCAGCACCGGCGGCGCCAACGAGGCCTGCGCGACCTGTCACGGCCCCGACCGGATCAACGACGCCGACGCATATCACGCCCGGTAAACGACGGTCCCGGCACGGAGCCGGACAAAAAACGGCGGCCAGCAGACGGGCCGCCGGATAATCAGTATCATTCATTATGGCCGGGCCAAAAGCCCGGCCTTTTTGTTAGCACAGGGGCGCACGGCTATTCGCCCCCATGAAACCGATATAGAGGAGACCAACACATGCATCGAATCGTTTTTTACCGGTCGCTGACCGCAGCAGCCCTGCTACTGAGCGTCTGCGGGCAGGCATCCGCCGACGCCACGGCGGCAACCGGCGCACAGTCTGCCGAACCCGTTGTGGTAATTGACGGCAAGGCCGTCTCCCGCGACGAATTCCGCAAATTCATGGCCTGGCGCGCCACGCAACGCGGCGGTGCCGGCAAGCCCGAGCAGGCGCTGGACGACCTGATCGATCTCCGCATCCTGTCCCGCGAGGCCGAACGCCGAAAACTCGGCGAACGCGACGACGTGAAACGGCAGCTCGACCTGGCGCGCGCCAATGTGCTGGCCACCGCGCTCCTGGAAGATATGCGAAGCGCCTACGGAATCACGGAAAAGGATGTCCGGCGCGAGTATGACCAGCAGGTCAAGTCCGACCCCGGGGCGGAACCCGTTCCCTATCCACTGGCACGCCGACAGATCAGCCAGATGCTCGTCAGCCGCCACCTTAAAGAACAGATGGGAAAACTGCGCAGCAAAGCCAACGTGAAGCGATTCTCGCTCATCTTCCTCGAAGAGAACGAGGACTAGACCAGAACACCGATGCGGGAAGTTAAATAACCACCGGCAAAGCCGGTGGCTTATTGGGCGAGCACCTCAAAGGCGCTGATAAAACCGTGAGCCGCCCAGAGCGGCTGGGTTTTCTCCTTCCCCTTCAGGGGGAAGGTTGGGATGGGGGTGGGGTTGCACACTTTGTGCATCCACTCAAAACCCATCCCCACCCCAACCCTCCCCTTGAAGGGGAGGGAGCAGTCATCGCCAAGTTTGTTTGACCGCCGCATAGGTCAAACTCTTGGAGTCCCCCGGCATAGCCGGGGGTTTACCTTTCCGAATTACGGATTTGTAATGCGCACGTCACCAAACTAACGGTGCCCGGGTGTCATGATTACGGTGCCATGGCGACTTTGGCAAAGTCGGATCCCAAGGGTCGGACGATGCTGAGGTTCAGCTTTTCTATGGCAGCTTGGATTTCAATCTGACTGGCGAGAGAGACCGCCCATAGCCTGTTGGATTATATATGGGCGGTCACCGGGCAAAGGTGCATCTGCATTTTTGCGGGCAGTTCCGGAAGCCAGCAAATTCTCTCTTTCAGCGCTGGTTTGACGCCGCCACCTGCTTATATCTGCCTCTAAAACCCGCCCCCAACCGGCGGGTTTTTCTTGCGCCAACTGATTCCGATCGGTTTTGCACGCCGCTTGGCTCGCATGGTATTCTCGGAAATCGCAAATCGACCGCCATGAAGCAGCGCCAGCCCTATGCCCGTTTCCATCAAGACCCCGCAAGAAATCGAAAAAATGCGCGTTGCCGGACGCCTGACCAGCGAGGTACTCGACTACATCGCCCCGTTCGTCAAGGCGGGCGTGACAACCAACGAACTGGACCGGCTGTGCCACGACTTCATCGTCAATGTGCAACGCGCGATCCCCGCACCGCTCAACTATGCGCCGCAGGGGCATAACCCTTACCCCAAGTCGATTTGCACCTCGATCAACCACCAGATCTGCCACGGCGTGCCGGGCGACAAGGCGCTCAAGAACGGCGACATCGTCAACATCGACATCACCGTCATCAGGGACTGCTATCACGGCGACAGCAGCCGCATGTTCTTCGTCGGCGAACCGTCGATCCAGGCACGGCGCCTCTGCGAGGCCACCTGGCAGGCGCTATGGCGCGGCATCCGCGCAGTAAAACCGGGCGCGTATCTGGGCGACATCGGTCATGCCATCCAGAGCTTCGTCGAGCCGCTCGGCTACAGTGTGGTGCGCGAGTTCTGCGGGCACGGTATCGGCAGGCGTTTCCACGAAGAGCCGCAGGTATTGCACTATGGCCACCCAAAAACCGGAATCAAGCTCGAAGTCGGCATGACCTTCACCATCGAGCCGATGGTCAATGTCGGCAAGGCGGCCATCAAGCATCTGAACGACGGCTGGACGGTGGTCACCAAGGATCACAGCCTGTCTGCGCAATACGAGCACACCATCCTCGTTACCGAGACCGGCTTCGAAGTGCTGACAGTTTCCGATGGCTGCCCTCCCCCACCACCCCAATGACGATGTAGCCGCCCTGCGCGACGCGTTGCGCGGCGACCGCGCGGCACTCGAACAGAGTTTTCTGAAACACAACAACGCTGCGCGCCTGCTCGCCGCGCACACCCGGCTGGTCGACCGCTACCTGCGCCGCGTCTGGCGGCAACTCGCGATGCCGCGGCAGGTCGCGCTGGTGGCGGTAGGCGGTTACGCGCGTAAAAAGCTATATCCCAGATCGGACATCGACCTGCTGGTGCTGCTGGATGTCGAGCCGGATGAAGCCTTGCAGCAGCAGTTGCACCGGCTGATCGGCATGCTGTGGGACATCGGGCTCGAAGCCGGGCACAGCGTCCGTACCGTGGCGCAATGCGTGGAGGCATCCGCCGATGTCACCGTGCAGACCAACCTGCTCGAGGCGCGCCTGTTGTGCGGCAGCAAGGAATTGTTCAATGAATTGTGCGCCAGTGTGCAACAGCACCTCGACTTGCGCGCCTTTTATCTGTCCAAGCTCCAAGAGCAACAGCGGCGCCACGCACGCTATACCGAGTCGGACTACAACCTCGAACCCAACCTGAAGGAAAGTCCGGGCGGCCTGCGCGATTTGCAGACCGTCACCTGGATCGCGCGCGCGGCCGGGCTGGGCACGCACTGGAGCGAACTCGCGCGGATCGGGCTGCTCACGCCTGCCGAGGCACGCCAGGTCGCGCGTCACAGCGCGTTGCTGGCGACCCTGCGCGCCCGCCTGCATTACCTCGCCAAACGCCACGAAGACCGCCTGCTGTTCGATTTCCAGACGCCGCTCGCCGAACAACTGGGCATCGGGGCTTCGGCCAACCGCCGCGCCAGCGAACACCTGATGCAGCGCTATTACCGCACCAAGCTGGCGGTGCTCCAGTTCAACACCATCATGCTGCAAAACCTGCACGACTATTTATTTGGCGAAACGCCGGTGCGGCACATCCTGAACGACCGGTTCAGGGTGATCGGCACGCTGCTGGATATCCGCGACGAGCAGTTGTTCGAGCGCCAGCCCGAGGCGATCTTCGAACTGTTCCTGCTGATGGAGCAGCATGGCGAGCTAACCGATTTCAGCGCAAAAACCCTGCGCGCGCTGTGGCGCGCCGAACGCCGGGTCGATGCCGCGTTCCGCCGCAACCCGCTGAACCGGACGCGCTTCATGGAAATCCTGCGCCAGCCGCACGGCGTGCTGCACGCGCTTCGGCGCATGAACCAGTACGGCATTCTCGGCCGTTACCTGCCCGCCTTCGGGCGCATCGTCGGGCAGATGCAGCATGACCTGTTCCATGTCTACACGGTGGACGAACATATCCTGATGGTGGTGCGCAACCTGCGCCGCTTCGCCGCACCTGAATATGCGCATGAAATTCCGCTGTGCGGCAAATTGATGGGCGAATTCGCCCGCCCGGAAGTGCTGTATATCGCCGGGCTGTTCCACGACATCGCCAAGGGGCGCGGCGGCGACCATTCGCAGCTCGGCAGGAAGGACGCGCGCGCCTTCTGTGTCCAGCATCAGGTCAATAATGCCGACACCAGCCTCATCGTGTGGCTGGTCGAGCAGCATCTCACCCTTTCCGCCACCGCGCAGAAGCAGGATCTGTCGGACCCCGACGTGATCGCGGACTTCGCAAGCAAGATCAAGAACGACCGCTACCTGGTCGCGCTGTACCTGCTGACCGTCGCCGACGTGCGCGGCACCAGCCCGGAAATATGGAACGCCTGGAAAGCCAAACTGATGGAAGACCTGTTCCGGCAGACGCGCCGTTACCTGAGCGACGGAAAGGTCGCCGACCGGCTCGGGGAAATCCGCCGCGCGGCAGCCGACGCGCTCAACCTCTATGCGCTGACGCCCGATGCCTACCAGCTGTTATGGGCGCAACTCGACGACAGCTATTTCCTCGATCACGACCCGCAGGAAATCGCCTGGCACACCCGGCTGCTGGCCTTCAAGGTAAACCCTGCCACGCCTGTCGTGAAGGCGCGCCTGAGCCGCGCCGGAGAAGGCTTGCAGGTCATGGTGTATTGTCCCGACCAGCGCGCCCTGTTCGCGCGCATCTGCAATTTTTTCGCGCGCATGAATTACACCATCGTCGAAGCGAAGATCCACACCACGCGGCACGGCTACGCGCTGGACAGCTTCCAGATCATGGAAGCCGCGCGCGGCGGCACGGCCTACCGCGACATCATGACTTACATCGAATTCGAGCTGGCGCAGCAAATTGCTCAGGCCAAGCCGGTTACGCTCGCAGAACCGGGGCGCGTCAGCCGCCAGCTCAAGCACTTTCCGCTCGGCACCGAGGCAGCAATCAAGCCGGACAACAAGGGATTGTATGTGCTATCGCTGGTCGCCGGAGACCGCCCCGGCCTGCTGGCGCGCATCGCGATGGTTCTGGACCGGCACAACGTCCGCCTGCATCGCGCCAAAATCGACACGCTGGGCAGCCGCGCGGAAGATGTCTTCTGGGTAAGCGGGAAGCTCCTGTCCGATCCCGGTGAAACCAGGGCATTCCTCGACGAGTTGCTGGAAAAAATTTAGGCAATTGGCGCTCGGCTATCCGGGGCAGCGGATAGGCAGAACCCTCATTCGCCGCATGCAGGCGCCCCCGTGCAGGTTAGCCGGAATAATCGATGCGTTGCCATTCGATCGACCCCGCATGCCCGCGCCAACGGCCAAGGAGGTGTAAAATCTGTCCCGGATCGTTTCGGCTGGCATTATTGTTGTTCCAAGAGGCTCCAGGAGGCAATATGAAACACGTTTACGATTACGCGATTGTGGGCGGAGGGCTGGCGGGCGCGTCGGCCGTGCAGGGCATTCGCGAGCTGGATACGGCGGGAGAAATACTGCTGGTCGGCGAGGAGAAGCACTTGCCCTATGATCGCCCGCCGCTGTCCAAGAAACTGTGGTTCGGCAAACAGAAGGTTGAGGATATCTTCCTCCACGACCGCGCGTTCTATGACAAGCATGCTGTTACTCTGGCGCTGGACACGAAGGTGGCACGGCTCGATCCCGCCGCAAAAACGCTGACCACCGCCGGGGGCGAGACTTACGGCTACGGCAAGCTGCTGCTGGCGACGGGCTGCAAACCCCGGATGCTGGACATCCCCGGCGGCGATAGCGACGGCATCTGTTACTTCCGCAACCTGGACGATTATCTGCACACCCGCGAGGTGGCCGCGCAAGGCAAGTCCGCAGTGGTGGTCGGCGGCGGCTTCATCGGCTCGGAACTGGCCGCCGCGCTGAATATCGCCGGGCTGCATGTCACGATGATCTTTCCCGGCGAACTTCTGTGCGACCGCGTGTTGCCTGACTATCTGGCGCGGGCCGTGCAGCAACGCTTTGCGGAAAAGGGCGTCAGGGTACTGGCGTCGGACAAACCGATTTCCTTCGGCAAGAACGGCGGTAAATTCGTTACCCGCACCGAAAAAGGCGAATCGGTCGAATCGGACATCGTGATCGTCGGCGTGGGCGTCGTTCCGGAGACTGAACTGGCCATGAGCGGCGGCCTGGAAGTGGGCAACGGCATCGTGGTGAATGAATATCTCGAGACTTCCCGCCCGGATATTTACGCAGCCGGCGACAATGCCTTTTTCCCTTACCGGGCGCTGGGGGAGGCGATGCGTGTCGAGCACTGGGATCACGCCCTCAACCAGGGCAAGTGGGCGGGGCGCAACATGGCGGGAGCGCACGAACCATTTACCTGTCAGCCGTATTTTTTCTCGGATCTGTTCGAGTTCGGTTACGAGGCGACCGGCGAAGTCGATGCGCGGCTGGAAACCTTCGCCGACTGGCAGAAGGAAAACGACACCGGCGTCATCTACTACCTGCGCGACGGAATAGTCCGGGGCGTAATGATGTGCAACGTCTGGGACAAGGTCGAGGTGGCGCGCGAACTGGTGCGCAAAGCAGAGCGGGTACCGCCGCAGCAACTGCGCGGCCTGATCCGCTAGCCTGCGCCATAGTTTTTTGTCGGCATCCGCCGCGAACAACTCAGAAAAAATCTGGAAAGGACGTCATGGACCGCATCCATATTTGTGACCTGCTTGTCCGCTGCATCTTGGGCATCAACGAAAACGAACGCCGCGAAAAACAGGATGTGGTGATCAACCTGACCCTCTACACCAATCTGCACAAGGCGGGCAAAAGCGACCGCATCGAGGATACCGTGGATTACCGCGCGCTCAAAAAACACGTGCTCGCGCTGGCGGAAAGTTCCCGGTATTTGCTGGTGGAAGCGCTGGCGCAAGCCGTCGCAGAATTGTGCCTTGCCCAGCATGGGGTGCAGCAGGTCGATGTGCGTGTCGATAAGCCTCATGCGCTGCGCTTCGCCAGAAGCGTGGCGGTGGAAATCACCCGGAAGCGCTGAGCGGCCATGGCGCGCGTCTTTATCGGCGTCGGCTCGAACATCGAACCGGAGAAAAATGTAAGGGCTGCGCTGCGCAGCCTTGCGCAACAAACGCGCGTGGCCGGCATATCCATGGCCTATCGCACCGGCGCGCTCGACCGCCCGCAGCAGCCGTATTATTTCAACTGCGTGGTGGAAATCGAAACGGAAGCTTCTCCCACTGAAGTGAAGCACGGCATATTGCGCCCCATCGAGAACAGTCTTGGGCGCACGCGGAGCGCGGACAAATATGCGCCGCGCACGATCGACCTCGATTTGATTCTTTACGGCGACCTGGCGATGGATGCGGAAGAAATCAGGCTTCCCGACCCTGAAATACTGGAGCGCCCGTTTATTGCCATCCCGGTTTTCGAACTGGCGCCCGACCTGGTGCTGGCAGGATATAACTTGCCGATCAGAGAAGTCGCGACAAGGATGCCGCAGGGCGGGATGCAGCCGCTGGAGGATTTCACCAGACTGTTGCGGGAAGAAGCGAACCGTAAGCAACAAACCTAAAAACCTTAGTTCAATCCGCAGATTTCGCAGATTAACGCAGATTTTCAGAGGGTTGTTGGCAAATATCGCATCACCCAATAGGTGGATCAGCAAGCTAAAGTTGCTTGTTGTTTAATCTGCGAAAACCTGTGTAATCTGCGGACAACTGCTTTTTCTAGGTTAAAGGAAACCGGCCCTACAGGGGCGCGGTTTATCGCACCACGATTTATTCCTTTTCCCCGAGCCGATCGGTCATTTTCAAGCCGTCCAGCACCACATAGGTCTCCTGCTTGGCCAGAGCGGCGGCCGGATTTCCAACCGTCTGCGGCGCGACTGGCCGAACAGGCTGGCCGGCTTCGGCTGACTGCATGGTGGCTGGCTGCGCGGGAATGGTTTCCTGCGTATAAAGCGCCGGCAGCCAAAGCCCGGCGAGCGCCGCCACGGCAGAAGCCAGCCCGGCGCCTTGCGCCAGCCGGACGATTTTCCGGTTCCTGCGCTGGCGCGCCGCCGCTTGCAGCGCATCCGCTTCGGTGCGCGACTGATCGATGTGCGCGCAAAGCTGCGCGCTTTCCTGCTCTTCCAGCTCGGCGCGCCGCCGCGCGACCAGTGTTGCCTCCTGGGCCAGCATCGCCCTGTTCTGCGCCGCATCGCGAGCGCGCTGCTCGGCAGCTTCGCGCTCCTCAAGGGCTGCGCTGGCTTGCGCTTCGGCCTTCACGCGCTTTTCGATTTCGGCCAGCACATGCTGTTCGTTCTCCAGCTTCGCCTGTTCCTGCGCCAGCAGCTTCTGTTCTTCTTCATGCTGGCGCAAGGCAAGCTGCCCGGCCTGCTCTGCAATGGCCGCCCGTTTGGACGCTGCCTGTTGGGCGGCCTGCTCTGCCCGCAGTTGCGCCTGTTCCGCCTCGGCGGCGCGCTGTTCTTCGGCGGCGCTCTGTTCGGCGGCCTGGGCAACAATCTGCACGACCTCCGCGCACCTCTGCCTGGCCGCCTCGACAAGTTCACTGGCGCGATTCATGGCGGCCTGCTCGGCCTCGGCCATATCCTGCTCGGCTTGCGCCGCCAGATGCTCCGCATCGATGCGTGCCTGCCTGAGCTGTTCCGCTTCCGCCGCCGCAGCCTGGCGTTGCTCGGCTTGCACCAGCAATTCGTTCTCCTGTTCAAACTGGCGCTGTTGCTGCGCCAGCAATTCGGTCTCGATCTGCTCGCGCTGGGCGGCATTCTGGCGCGCGCGCTCGGCGGCTTCGCTGCGCTTGCGCGCGGCCATGGCAGCCTGGGCTTCGCAACGCAGGCGTTCCTGCTCGGCTTCGGCGGCCTTGACCGCTTCCTTGGCATGCAGCTTCGCCATGTTCTCGGCGCGCGCCATCGCGGTGTCGCGCGCCAGTTCCGCTTCGGCGATCTGTTCGCGGAAGGCTGCGGCGGCGAGCGTCTCGGCGCGGATTTTTTCTTCCATCGTCTCGAGCGCCTGGCTTTCTGCCTCCGCGCGAGCCTGCGCCAGGTGCATCGCATGCAGCGCCGCCTGCTCCTTCTCTTGCGCAGCCTGCCTGGCCTGTTCATTCAGCTTCTCTGTTGCCTCGGCAGCCTCACATGCGCGGTTCTCGAGCTCGATGCGCTCATTTTCAGCCTCGATGGCGCGCAGTTCGGCGGCCATGCGCGCTTCGGTCGCCGCGATGGCGCGTTTATCGGTCTCGATATTCTGCTCGGCCAGCTGAAGCGCCCGCCGCGATGCTGCGGCGCGTTCGTTTGCCGCAGCGATCTCCTGCGTCTCGGCCTGCAGCCTGGCATCCATTTCGTGCGCGGCGAGCAGTTCCGCCTCGGCACGCTGCTGCGCAAGTACGGCCATATCCTGCTCCGCCTGGAATTTGTGCGCGGCCGCCTGGTTGGCCATGGTTTCGGCAGCCAGGCGCTCCTTCGCCTCCTGCTCGGCCCGGCGCAACAGGGCATTGGCTTCCTCGCGCTGCTGCAACATCTTCTTGTCCGCTTCAATCTGCGCCTGCAACAGCGCAGCCGACTCCAGTTCGGCCTTGAGTTTGCGCTCTGCCCCAACCCGCGCAATCGCCTCAGTTTCTGCGCGTTGCCTGGCCATCTCATAAACCAGGCGCTCGTCGCGAGTGCGCGCTTCGGCATCGGCCCCGGCCTGCTCTTCGGCCAGCTTGCGCTGGGTGGCGAGTTCTGCGGCAGCCCGATCCGCTGCGGCGCGAGCCAGCGCCGCATGTTCGGCGTCCCGAAAAGCGGCAAGCCGTGCCTCGATTTCGCTCAACGCCTGCGCTTCGGCGCGCGCGCGCGCGTCGGCGGCCTCGGCGGCGGCCTGTTCGGCGCCGAGTTTGGAGCCCGCCAGTTCGGCGGCCTGCTGCTCCTTGTTGATCTTCTCTTCCACGGCACGCGCGATCGCCCGATTCGTCGCTTCTTTTTCCTGTGCCAACTTGGCAAACTCCTGCTCCAGCCTGGCGCGGTTCTCCGCCGCGTCGGCGGCGTGCTGCTCGGCTTCGACGCGCTTGCTGATTTTTTCCAGTTCCGCCTGCTCGGCTTCGACGCGGTTCTTCGCCAGGCGCGCCTCTTCGGCTTCCGCTTCGGCGCGCCGCACAGCCGCGTCGCGCAACTGCGACTCCAGCTCCAATCTTTCTTCGGCGTGATTTTTTATTGCCTGTTCGGCAGCATGACGCTCCGCGCTGAGCTGTTCGGCGCGCGCCGTTATTTCGGCAATACCGGCCTGAGTGGAATGAATTTCGGCTTCGGCGCGCATCTGTGCATCGTGCTCCGCCTTGCGCTGCTGTTCGAGCAGCAGCGCCAGTTCGCGTTCTGCCTTGGCCTTGCTTTCGGCGGCAGTGCGGGCGAATTGTTCCTGCTGCAGGCGCTTGTTCAATTCATCCTGCGCCTGTTGTTCGGCGCGCAGCCTTGCCCTGTTTTCCTCCTGAAGCCGCAACTCGCAAGCCAGCTTTTCCTGCAGTTCGCGAGCCAGTGCTTTCTCTGCTTCCAGCTTGGCCTGAACAATTTCGGCAAGCCTCGATTCATCGTGGGAATTAGCCTCGATCAGCGCGGTCAGTTCCACCTCGGTGCGAGCGCGCGCCTGTGCGACCGCCCGCGCATGCGCTTCGGCGCGGGCGCGCGCCTGCGCGGAAATATCCGCCTGCATTTCTGCCTCAAGGCGCGCGCGCGCCTCCTGAATGGCTTGTGATTCGGCGATATATTCTTCGTTGTCGTTGTTGACTAAGCGGATGTTGGCTGGTTTTGACATGGCGCTGCTCCCTTGTACTGGCCGGTGCGCGATTGCACCAAGCTGAACCCATTACTACTCTGTCAAGATAGCAGTTCGGATAGCGGGCGAAGCACGGAACAGAGCGGAAAAACCCGGTTATTTCGGTGCAGGCCCGAAGGGAAATTACCGGCTGCCAAGCACCCTGATGTGAGCCAGCGCGCTGCGCCCCAGCGCGGGCAGTTCATAACCGCCTTCCAGAACCGATACGATGCGGCTTTGCGCGTGCTTTTCCGCGATGCGCTTCAGCTCCGCCGTCACCCACGCATAGTCCGCTTCGGTGAGGCGCAGCATCGCCATATCGTCGTCGCGGTGCGCGTCGAATCCAGCCGAAATCAGCAGCAGCTCCGGCCGAAAACGCTCCAGTTCGGGCAACCAGTATTGCGTGACCGCCGCGCGGAATTCCCCGCCGCCCGACCCGGCGGCAAGCGGCACGTTGACGATATGCTCGTTGCCGCTGTCCGCGCCGCAATACGGATAGAACGGATGCTGGAAGGTGGAGCACAGCATCACGCGCGGCTCGTCGCGAAAAATGTTCTCCGTGCCGTTGCCGTGATGCACGTCGAAATCCGCGATCGCCACCCTGCTCAACCCATGCGCTTCCAGCGCGTGCGCTGCACCAACCGCGACGTTGTTGAAGATGCAGAAGCCCATCGCCCTGCCCCGCTCTGCATGATGGCCGGGTGGGCGGATGTTGCAGAAGGCATTCTCGGCCTTGCCCGCCATCAGCAGATCGACACCCAGCACCGCGGCACCCGCCGCGCGCAAGGCGGCGGGATAGCTGAACGGGTTCATCGCCGTATCGCCGTCGAGCTGCACGGTGCCGTGTTGCGGCGCGCTGGCTTCGACAAATCCGACATAATCCGCATCATGCACGCGCAACAACTGTTCGCGCGTCGCCTCGGGCGCATCGTGGCGCTGCAAATAATCCATCAGCCCGGAGGCAATCAGCTGGTCTTCGATGGCGTGGATGCGCGCCGGGGATTCCGGGTGATAAGCGCCCATGTCGTGCTTGAGACAGAGGGGATGGCTGATGTAAGCGGTTTGCATGATGCTATCATACCAATCAATTCGGGTGCCGTAGCGCCGTAGATGGGTTGGGCGCAGCGATACCCACCATTGGCTATCGTTGGGTATCGCTGCGCCCAACCCAACCTACCAAACCCGCAACACACCACTCGGAGGAAGCACAAAATCATGGGAAAACACTACCTCAACACCCTGTTCGCACCTAAATCTGTCGCCGTGTTCGGCGCGAGCGACCGGCCAGACTCGGTCGGCCAGATCGTGTTCCAGAATATGCTGGAAAGCGGTTTTCAGGGCGCGCTGTATCCGATCAACGCAAAAAATCCACAGGTGCAAGGCAAGCGCGCCTACGCCCGTATCGCCGACATCAACGAGCCGGTGGAACTGGCGGTGATCGCCACGCCGCCGCAGACCGTGCCGGGCATCATCGAGGAATGCGGCATCCACGGTGTGAAGGCGGCGGTCATCATCACCGCCGGGTTCGGCGAAACAGGGGCGGCGGGCGCGGCGCTGGAAAAGCAATTGCTGGAGGCCGCGCACCGCTACAAGATCCGCCTGATCGGCCCGAATTGCCTCGGCATCATGCGCCCGTCCATCGGCCTGAACGCCACCTTCAACAAGGGCGGCGCGAATACCGGCAACATCGCTTTCGTGTCGCAGTCCGGCGCGCTGTGCACCGCGATTCTCGACTGGGCGAAGAGCAACGATGTCGGCTATTCCAGCGTGGTGTCGATGGGCTCCTCGACCGACGTGGACTTCGGCGAAATCCTCGACTACCTGGTGTCCGATCCGAACACGCACAGCATCCTGATGTATATCGAAGGTATCCGCAACGCGCGCATTTTCATGAGTGCGTTGCGCGCCGCCGCGCGCATCAAGCCGGTGATCCTGGTCAAGGTCGGACGCCATGCGGCAGGCTCCAAGGCGGCGATGTCGCATACCGCATCGCTGGTCGGCTCGGACGACGTGTTCGATGCGGCGGTGAGCCGCGTCGGCGTGGTGCGCGTGCAGAGCGTCACGCAGCTGTTCACCGCCGCCAAGGCGCTGTCGTGCGGCTTCCGCCCGGTCGGCAACCGCCTAGCCATCGTCACCAACGGCGGTGGCCCCGGCGTGATGGCGACCGACCGCGCCGTCGATCTGGGGCTTTCGATCGCCACGCTGTCCGACGCCACCATCGAATACCTCAACGGGCACCTGCCTTCCAACTGGCCGCACGGCAACCCGGTGGATATCATCGGTGACGCGCAGGCGGACCGCTACCACCATGCCGTCAAGGCCTGCCTCGAAGACGACAACGTGGACGGCGTGCTGGCGATCCTCACGCCGCAGGCGATGACCAAACCGCTCGAATCGGCGCAGGCGCTGATCGATCTGGCCAACACGCACAGCAAGCCGCTGCTGACCTGCTGGATGGGCGAGACGCAAGTCGCCGCCGCGCGCGACGCGTTCGCCAAGGCGCGCCGCCCGCATTTCCGCATGCCGGAACAGGCGGTGGAAGTGTTCTCGCACCTGTCCGCGTACTACCGCAACCAGAAGCTGCTGATGCAAATGCCCGGCCCGTTCTCACACCATGTCGAGCCGGATGTGGAAAGCGCGCGCCTGATTATCGAAGGCGCGATGCAGGAACACCGCAAGGTGCTGACCGAGATGGAGTCCAAGGCGCTGCTGTCGGCCTTCAACATTCCCGTCGCGCGCACCATGGTCGCGCATTCGCCCAACGAGGCCTTGCTGATCGCGCAGCAGCTCGGCTTCCCGGTGGCGATGAAAATCAATTCGCCCGACATCTCGCACAAGACCGACGCCGGCGGCGTGGTGCTCAACCTGAACAACGCCCACGAGGTGCGCGCCGCCTACCAGCACATCATCGACAACGTTCGGCACAACCGACCCAACGCAAAAATGGACGGCATCTCCATCGAGCCGATGATCGTCAAACCGAATGGCCGCGAACTGATGATCGGCGTGACCAGCGACCCGGTGTTCGGCCCGGTGATCACCTTCGGCGCGGGCGGCACGATGGTCGAAGTCATGGGCGACCGCGCCGTCGCGCTGCCGCCGCTGAACAAGTTCCTGGTAAGCGAACTGATCCAGGATACGCGCATCGCAAAAATGCTCGGCGCATTCCGCAACATGGCACCCGCCAACATGGCCGCACTGGAAGACGTGCTGCTGCGCGTATCGGAAATGGTGTGCGAGCTGCCGTTGCTCAAGGAAATGGACATCAACCCGCTGATCCTCGACGAGAACGGCGCGCTTGCCGCCGATGCGCGCGTGGTGGTGGAATACCGCCAGCCCGGCGCCGACCGCTACGCGCACATGGCGATCTACCCCTACCCCACGCAACTGGTCAACCAGTGGCAGCTCGCCGACGGCACCGACATCACCATCCGCCCGATCCGCCCGGAAGACGCCGAACTGGTGCAACGATTCGTGCATGATTTATCTGAAGAGTCCAAATATTTCCGCTTCATGAACAGCATCCAGGAACTCACCGAAACCATGCTGGTGCGCTTTACCCAGATCGACTACAGCCGCGAAATGGCGCTGATCGCCGTGGCTGCCGAACATGAGAAGGAAATCGAACTCGGCGTGGCACGCTACGCGATCAACCCGGACGGCGACACCTGCGAATTCGCGCTGGTCATCGCGGACAACATGCAAGGCAAGGGGCTGGGGCAGAAACTGATGGTCGCGCTGATGGAAGCCGCACGCGCCAACGGCCTGTCGGTGATCGAAGGCGAAGTGCTGAGCAACAACCACAAGATGCTCAAGCTGATGGCCCGCCTCGGCTTCGCAAGCAAGACCAGCGAAGATGATCAGGGCATCGTGAAAGTGAGCAAGACGCTGTAAGCCGGCTGCCCATGCGGGCCAGCCCTGCCAAGCTGGCGGGCAGTCACGCGCAGTTCAGGCACCGCAGCCCAGATTTTCACCGGGAAGCTTCGTTGGTATGGACATCAGAAAAATCACCATCCTCGGCGGCTACGGCAGGAACGGGGAAAAGGAACTGATCGACCAGTTCGATCTGGGTATGGGCGAACTGCTCAGCATCGTGGGGCCGACCGGTTCCGGGAAGGCTGCGCTGAACAACGATATCGGCCTGTTCGCCGGCGCGGACACCCCCTCCAGATCGGCAGGCGCTATCATTTCCTGCCGCGCACCTGCGTATTGATGTCGGGGCATTCCGGCGTAATCAGCGCCATGGCAAAAAAACCAAACGGAATGCGGGTGCGTGCGGAAGGCATCCGGATAAGCTGAGCCGGCACAAATGTCTGGGGCAGCGCGAATAAAGCGCATATGTCATCGTTGCATGATTCCGTTTCGTTGCGTAGTATTCGCGCCGGGTCTTGATGCAGCATTCAGCGCCTCCAGCTTGCCAGCAATGGCAGCACCCAGCCACATTCCCATTGCTCACTCCTTTCGGCGGTTAATTCCCCCCGGGTGGGGCGCTTTGCGGGAAATTCATGTAAAAACCAATTTTATGGAAGAAAAATAATGTCAGCAGCAGATTCATCCACAAAAAATGTCAGCATCAAAACCCGTTTGTTAATGATCATGGTCGCCGCCCTGACAGGCATGATACTGATCGCGGTTTTCGCCTTGCAGTCAGAGAAGGCCACCTTGCTCGAAGATCGCAAAGTCAAGACGCGCCATTTGGTCGAGAGCGCCCACGCCCTGCTCGGCCATTATTTCGACCTGCAACAGAAAGGCGTGCTCGGCGAAGATGCGGCAAAAGACGCGGCGATCAAGGCGATCAAGGCGTTGCGCTACGAACAAAAAGAATACTTCTGGCTCAACGATTTCACCGCACCGATACCGAAAATGCTGATGCATCCGACTGTGCCTGCCCTGGATGGCCAGGTGCTCGATGCCGAAAAATTCAATTGTGCTACGAGCATGCAGGGCGGGCTTGACGGCCCCATCGAGAGCACCGACGGCAAGAAAAATCTGTTCGTCGCTTTCAACGAGGTCGCCAACAAGGCCGGCCAGGGTTACGTCACCTACAACTGGCCAAAACCCAAGGAGGGCGGCGGCACTACCACGGAGCTTTACACCAAGCTGTCCTTCGTCAAAAAATTCGACGGCTGGAACTGGCTGATCGGTTCCGGCATCTACCTCGACGATGTGGACAGAATTTTCTGGAACCACGCCACCTGGCTGATCGGCATCATCCTGGCGATAACCGCGCTGGTCGGAGGGGGCATGATAATGATTATCCGCCGTATAACCCGGTCACTGAATGAGCTAGAAAACGCCATGCACCAAATCCAGACCAGCAACGACCTGTCGCGGCGGGTAAGCATCGCCTCGGGGGATGAAATCGGCCGGATCGGCCATTCTTTCAACCAGATGATCCAGAGCTTCCAGGAAATCATCCGGCAGGTGGTTTCCAACTCGCGCGGCGTCATGCAGGCAGCAGGCAAACTTTCCGAATCGTCGCAACGCGTCGCCATCAGATCACAGAGCCAGAGCGATGCCACGGCATCGATGGCGGCGGCGGTGGAAGAAGTGACGACCAGCATCGGCCATGTCGCAGATAGCTCTCGGGAAACCCATAACATTGCTCACAGATCGGGCGAACTGTCCTCGCAGGGCGGCGATGTGGTGCAGGGTGCGGCGACGGAAATGAACAAAATCGCCGATTCGGTAAATCAGTCCTCGCAGTTCATCCAGCAATTGGGCGAACATTCCACCCAGATTTCCGCAATCGTCAACGTCATCAAGGAAATCGCCGACCAGACCAACCTGCTGGCGCTCAATGCCGCCATCGAAGCGGCGCGGGCCGGCGAGCAAGGGCGCGGTTTCGCGGTGGTGGCGGATGAAGTGAGGAAGCTCGCCGAGCGGACCGCCCGCTCTACCGAAGAAATCACCGCGATGATCGGCAGCATCCAGAGCGGTACGCAACATGCCGTGGACAGTATGCGGGAAGGCAGCTCTCGCGTCATCGATGGAGTGGCGATGGCAAACCGCGCCGGCGAGTCGATGAGCCAGATCAGGAAAGGCGCCGATCAGGTGATTGCCGCCGTCAGCGAAATCTCTTCTGCCTTACGCGAGCAGAGCACCGCCAGCAACCAGGTGGCGCAGGATGTCGAAAAAATTGCGCGCATGACCGAGGAAAACAGTGCGGCGGCGAATGAAATTGCCAGAGAAGCGCAACAACTGGAAAATCTGGCGGGCGCTCTGGAAAGCGCGGTAAGCCGGTTCAATACCTGACAGGGATTGGCAATTTTGGGGCAGGCCCGGGTTAGGGGAAGCCGGGTTCCGGCTAACGTGATCCTCGCGTAGCGGAACCGCGCCCCTCTCCCGCTCCGCAAGCGAGCTAGGAGAGAGTGAATCAGGCATGGCGTATTTCAGACATATTGCCATGCCCTCTAGCCCGGGTCGAACCGTCAATGGCACAAGGGCTTGCGCAGCCGCAGAAATTGAGTTTCAAGTGACGCGGCGCTTCGGCGCGACCGGCAGGAGCCGCACCCCCTTCTGCTATCCGGGAAAGTTACAGCCTGCCCATCTTCGGCAATTCGCCCACCAGCGGCGCAACATAGTCCAGCCATGCCTGCGTGACGTCGTTGCCAGCCGTGTTGATGTATTCGTTCTTCATCTCGGTGGCGACTTTCGCCACGCTCGACAGCGGCGTGATGAAGCATTCGCTGGCATACGGCGTGCTGCTCAGGCGGCGGATCGCTACCGAACCGGGTTGCCCGGTGCTGGCGGCATGGTTCACCGCAACCGTTCCGACCTCGCGCGCTTCCCGCGCGTCGATCTCCGAAACGATGGTCGGAAAAGAGCGCTGCAAATAGCCGAAAGTGTCGGCGCGCACGCGCACCTTCTGGCCGGGGAAAGCCTCCTTGACCAGCGCGGCCAGCGTGTCGCCCAGCGCGCCCGAGCCGGAAAGCTGGATGTTGCCGTGCGAGTCGCGCTCGCCGCTGGTCGAAATCGGGTTGCCGTCCTTGTCGGTGATGCCTTCGGAAGCGGCGATCACGCAACGGCCGTATTTCGCCATCGTATCGCGCACGTCCTGCTTGAACTTTTCGACATCGAACACGCGCTCCGGCAGGTAGATCAGATGCGGGCCGTCGTCCGGCGCCTGGCGTGCCAGCGCGGAAGCGGCGGTCAGGAACCCGGCGCTGCGCCCCATCACCACGTTGACCTTGATGCCCTGCAACGCGCGGTTGTCGCGGTCGTCGCCCATGAAGGCCAGCGCCACGAAGCGCGCGGCTGAGGCGAAGCCGGGGCAGTGGTCGGTGACCTTGAGGTCGTTGTCGATGGTCTTGGGAATATGCACGGTGCAGAAGTCGTAATTCGCCTCTTTGGCCATCTCGGCGATGATGTGCGCGGTCTCGGCGGAATCGTTGCCGCCGATATAGAAAAAATAGCGCACGTCGTTTTTCCTGAACACTTCAAATACTTTTTCGCATTCGGCCTTGCCGGGCTTGAGACGCACCGAGCCGAGCGCCGCCGCCGGCGTTGCGGCGACCAGTTCGAGCTGCTCGATGCTCTGCGTGGTGAGATCGATGAAATCTTCCTTCATGATACCGGCGATGCCATGCCGCGCGCCGAGAATGCCGGTGATGTTGGCGTGCTGACGCGCCGCCAGCACCGCCCCGACCAGCGACTGGTTGATGACCACGGTGGGGCCGCCAGATTGGCCGATGACCATTTTTCCGGATAGTTTTTCCTGTGCAGCCATAACGTTCCTCCTCGGTAAATAAGTGCGAGTTATATTGTAAACTGAATGCGGCCTATTGGTTGCATCGCTTATAATTGCGCAGTTTGTTATTTCACCCACCAGCAAGGAAGCACATGAGTTTGTTAAACGTCCGCCCCGGCGATAATCTTCCCCACGAATGCAATGTCATCGTGGAAATTCCCAAACATGCCGACCCGGTCAAATACGAGGTAGACAAAACCTCCGGCGTGCTGATCGTGGATCGCTTCATTTCTTCGCTGATGCGCTACCCGTGCAATTACGGCTTCATCCCGGAAACCATCGCGGACGACGGCGACCCGGTGGATGTGCTGGTGGTCACGCCCTTCCCGGTGGTGCATGGCGCGGTCATCCCCTGCCGCGCGGTCGGCATGTTGAGCATGGACGACGAGGGCGGCGGCGACGCCAAAATTATCGCCGTCCCTTCCGACAAGCTGACCCCGCTCTATCACGATGTCCGCACTTACGAGGATTTGCCGGAAATCACGCTGGAGCAAATCAAGCACTTCTTCGAACTCTACAAAGCCCTGGAGCCGGGCAAGTGGGTCAAAATCAAGGGCTGGCAAGGCATTGCGGAAGCCCATGCGGAAATCATGCAGGGCATCGAGCAGTACAGGAAGAAAATATTTACCGGCATATAACGTTTTTAACAGACGGGAGCACAACATGACAGCACAGATCATCGACGGCAAAGCCATCGCCCAGCAGGTGCGCGCCGAATGGAAGGGGCGCGCCGACGCGCTGAAAGCGCGCGGCATCACGCCGGGGCTGGCGGTCATTATCGTCGGCGAGGATCCGGCCTCCAAGGTGTATGTCGCCAACAAGGTGAAAGCCTGCGCCGAACTTGGCCTGCACTCCGAGCATATCGTCATGTCCGCCGACACGCCTGAAGCCACGCTGCTGGAGAAGATCGCCGGACTGAACGCCGATCCGAAAATTCACGGTATTCTCGTGCAGCTGCCGGTGCCCAAACATATCGACAGCAGCAAGGTGCTCGAAGCCATCAGCCCGGACAAGGACGTGGACGGTTTCCATCCGGTCAATGTCGGCGCGCTGACCACCGGCAATATGCGCCTCGCGCCCTGCACGCCTTACGGCGCGATGAAGCTGCTGGAAAAAAGCGGCGTGAGCATCGAAGGCAAGCATGCCGTGGTGGTCGGGCGCAGCAATATCGTCGGCAAGCCGATGGCATTGATGCTGTTGCAGCAAAATGCCACCGTCACCATCTGCACCTCCAGAACCGTCGATCTCGCCAAGTTCACCCGCGATGCCGATATCCTGGTGGTCGCCACCGGCAGGGCCAGGATGATCTCCGGCGACATGATCAAGCCCGGCGCGGCGGTGATCGACGTGGGCATCAACCGTCTGCCCGACGGCAAGCTGTGCGGCGACGTGGATTTCGATTCGGCGAAGGAAGTCGCCGGCTGGATCACTCCAGTCCCCGGCGGCGTCGGCCCGATGACCATCACCATGCTGGTGGCGAACACCGTGCTGGCGGCTGAACGGTCGGCCAAGTAAAAGGTTTTCCGCCTGGTGCCCGCACGCTTGCTCCGATATTGAAAGAAGACGATGCCTGCTGCGGCCAGACCGGATAAAACCGACCAGTTGCGCGAGAAAGCCGCGCCGTTACCGGACGACATCGGAAATTACAAAATCACACGCCTGCTGGGTTCCGGCGCAACGAGCAATGTCTATCTGGGAGTCGATAAAGATTCCTTAAAGCTGGTTGCCATAAAAAAAATACGCCCCGAGTGCAGTATCGGCATCCAGCACAAGATGTTCGCCGTCGAAGCGTCGCTTTGCGGGAAGTTGAAACACCCCAACATCGTCTCAATCGTGGAAGCCCAGACCGGCGACCCGGACAATGCCTATATTGTCATGGAATACATCGAAGGCGAGTCGCTGGAAAATTATGCGATGCCCGACAAACTCCTGCCCGTCGAAACTGTCCTGGATATCGTCAGGCAAGCCGCCGAAGCCTTGAGTTACGCCTTCCAGATGGGCGTCATCCACCGCGACGTCAAGCCGGCCAACATCATCCTGAGAGAGGACGGCCTGGTCAAACTGTCCGATTTCGGCTGTGCCCTGCTGTTTGATTCCGATACCACGCAAATCGCCGGGGCGGGCAGCCTGAGTTTTATGTCCCCCGAGCAGATTACCGGCATAGCGCTCAATCACCAGTCCGACATCTATTCGATGGGCGCGGTGCTCTACCGGCTTCTGACCGGGCATAACACGTTCAATGCCGCCGACAACTACGCGGCAATCAACCAGATCATCAATCACCCGCATATTCCGATCGAAACACGCCGTGCGGAACTGCCCAGAGAATTGTGCCGCATCGTCGACCACGCATTGCAAAAAAACCTTGATGACCGCTATCCGGACTGGAAGGAGTTTCTCAGCGACCTGTATGCGGTCTCCGGGATCATCCGGGATGAAAACCCCGTCGAAAGCCAGACCAAGTTCGAACTGATGAGCCACTGCGTCTTTTTCAAGGATTTCCTCACCGTGGAAATATGGGAAGTGCTGCACGCTTCACTATGGCGTACCTTTACGCATAACGAACAACTCATCAGGGAAGGCGAACACGGCTTTTCTTTTTTTATCATCCTGGAAGGCAGTGTCGTCATAACCAAAAAACAGCGCATGCTCAACATGGTTCAAGCTGGCGATTGTGTTGGGGAAAATGCTTGTTTATACAAAGGCAACCCGATCCGGGGCGCGACTGTCACAGCACAAGGGAACGTTACCGCCCTGGAAATATCAAAGGATAGGTTGGATGCATTTTCGAAAGATGTATGCATCCGGATGGATCGCGCATTCCTCCGTTCACTGAACGAAAAACTATCTGTTTCCAATTCGCGCGTGCTGCAATTGATGGGTATTTGAATATGATGACAATCTCTCGAACATGGCTGCGTTCTGGTCTCTGGCTGGCGTTCGCCTTGAGCTTCAATCCCGCTGCGGCTTTTGCTCCGGCTGAGCAACCCCTGCCGTATGACGCGCAACCTGGCGGGGCAGCCCAGGAGGCGCGCGTAATCGTCAAATTCAAACAAGACTCCGCGTTGCTGCGCCAGCATGCGCTGTCGTCCGCAGCAAGCGCGGGCGAAACGCTCGACGCGGTAAAGGTGCGCGCCAAATCCCTTGGCGTGCGCTTGGGCGTAAGCCTGCGTGCCGGTCGCGCCCTCAGCAAACACGCGCAGGTCGTCAGCCTGAGCGGGGTCAGCAGCGCTGTTCTGGCTGAGCGCCTGAGCGCCGAAGCCGATATCGAATATGCGGTCACCGACCAGCGACGTTCGTACTTTGCGCTGCCAAACGACCCTTTGTATACCCAAGGGCCTGCGATCAACGGCAGCACGGGTGGGCCTAGCGCCGGGCAGTGGTATCTGCAGGCTCCGTCCGGTGAGGTCACGAGCGGTATCAACGCGGCCGGCGCCTGGAATATAACCACCGGCAACCCGGACATCGTTGTTGCTGTGCTTGATACGGGAGTGCGCCCGGAACATCCGGATCTTGCCAACCGCCTGCTGACCGGCTACGACATGGTGGGCGACGGATCGATGACGAATGGCGGCAACGGCCGCAAAGCAGGCGCCTCCGACCCGGGCGACTGGGTATCGTCGAGCGAGTCCGGCAACTCTTCCGGCCCATACTACCAGTGCGATGTGTCAGACAGTTCATGGCACGGCACCATGACCTCCAGCCTGATCGGCGCCGCTTCCGACAACGGAGCCGGCATGGCGGGGGTGGCTTGGGGCGTGAAATTGCTGCCGGTGCGCGTGCTCGGAAAATGCGGCGGTTATGATTCGGACATCATTGCCGGCATGAATTGGGCGGCCGGCTTGCATGTGCCGGGTTTACCGCTTAACCCTGCTCCGGCACGGGTCATCAACATGAGCCTGGGCGGCAGTGGCGCATGCCCGCAAAGCTACCTTGATGCGGTCAACGCCATTATCGGCAAGCAAAATCCGGCGGTTATCGTGGCGGCGGCGGGTAATAGCGCGGGCCATGCAGTCAGCTCGCCGGCAAACTGCCCCGGCGTGATCGCTGTAGCGAGCCTGCGCCATATCGGCACCAAAGTCGGATTTTCCGATCTCGGGCCGGAAATCAGCATCAGCGCGCCCGGCGGCAATTGCGTCAACATGGCCTATGGCACGCCTTGCCTGTACCCGATTCTCGCGGCAACCAATACAGGCATCACCACACCGGCGGCATCTTCATACACCGATAGTTTCAACATCAGCGTGGGCACGAGCTTTTCGGCGCCACTCGTGGCCGGCACCGTAGCCTTGATGTTATCGGTACAGCCTTCTCTGACACCGGCCGAGGTCAATACGGTGTTGCAAAGATCGGCGCGTGCCTTTCCGTCTGCCGGCGCTGGCGGCGGTTCCTCGTCAGGAGAAGTTCAGTACTGCCATGCACCCAACAGCGGCGACCAATTGGAATGCTATTGCACCACGTCAACTTGCGGGGCCGGAATGCTTGACGCCTCCTCTGCGGTAGCTATGGCGCTCCATTCCAATCCGATATATCGCTTTTTCAACAACAATTCGGGCGGGCATTTTTATACGAACAGCGACGCGGAAAAAAATGCCGTGATCCAGAACTACAGCGAGTTCATCTTCGAGGGAGTCGGTTTCTATGCATCGCTGGTCGCGCAACCCGGCATGCTGCCGGTATACCGCTTCTTCAACAACAATTCGGGCGGGCATTTTTATACGATCGATGAATCGGAAAAAAATATCGTGATCCAGAACTACGGCAGCTTCACCTTCGAGGGGGTCAGTTTTTATGCTTCTCCGGTTGCGCAACCCGGCATGCTGCCGGTTTATCGCTTCTTCAACACGATTTCGGGCGGGCATTTTTATACGATCGATGAATCGGAAAAAAATGCCGTGATCCGGAACTACAGCAGCTTCATCTTTGAGGGAGCTGGTTTCTATACCTATCCATCTCCGTGATTGGAATTGGATGCATTTTATCTGGGGGCACCTGGCACAGCAGGGGCTGGCGATGACGCCGCCTGCTGCCCCGTTACCTGAGCGGATGGTTTTTCCAGGATTTGAAAAAAGACTTCGCCGTGCCTGATCATGCCCAGCTCGCTACGGGCGCGTTCCTCGATAGCTTCGGTACCCTGTTTGAGGTCACGCACTTCGGCGTCCAGAATCGCGTTGCGCGCCTGCGCCTGCTGGTTAGCCTGCCGTTGCGCTTCGACCTGGCGGTTCATCTCCCACACTTTCAACCAGCTGCCTTTGCCCAGCCATAGCGGATACTGCAACAGCAGCAATAAAACAGCCAGTATCAGTGTGACGGAACGACGCATTAACCCAATTGGTAGAAAGCATCGCGCCCCGGATAAGAAGCGCTGTCACCAAGGTCTTCTTCGATGCGCAGCAACTGGTTGTATTTTGCCATGCGGTCGGAGCGCGACAGCGAGCCGGTCTTGATCTGCATCGCGTTGGTGGCCACCGCGAGGTCGGCGATGAATGAGTCCTCTGTCTCGCCGGAACGGTGTGAAATCACTGCGGTATAACCGGCGCGCTTGGCCATCTCGATTGCGGCGAAGGTTTCGGTCAATGTGCCGATCTGGTTAACCTTGATGAGGATGGAATTGGCGATGCCCTGGCGGATGCCTTCGCGCAGAATCTTGGTGTTGGTGACGAAAATATCGTCGCCGACCAGTTGGATGGACTTGCCGAGGCGGTCGGTCAGCAGCTTCCAGCCGTCCCAATCGCCTTCGGCCAAGCCGTCTTCGAGCGAAACAATAGGATATTTGTCCGCCCAGGAAGCATACAGATCGACGATCTGCGCGGATGTCAAAGTCAAGCCGTCCGCTTTCAGATGGTACTGGCCGTCCTTGTAGAATTCGGAAGCGGCCGGATCCATTGCAATCGCCACATCCGCGCCAGGCACATAACCGGCAGCCTCAATGGCTTCCACAATGACTTTCAACGCGCCTTCGTTGGAACCCAGCGCGGGCGCAAAACCGCCCTCGTCGCCGACGGTGGTGGGGAGACCGCGATGGTGCAGGATTTTTTTCAGGCTATGGAACACTTCCGCGCCGTAGCGCAACGCCTCGCGGAAATTCTGCGCGCCCACCGGCACGATCATGAATTCCTGCATATCCGCGCCGCCGGTGGCATGTGCGCCGCCGTTGATGACATTCATCATCGGCACCGGCATCTCCATGCGCGCTGCGCCGCCCAGATAACGGTACAGCGGCAAACCGCTTTCTTCGGCGGCAGCGCGCGCGACCGCCATCGACACCGCGAGGATCGCATTCGCGCCGAGGCGCGATTTGTTCTCGGTACCGTCCAGCTCGATCATCGTGCGGTCGATAAAGGCCTGCTCGGCGGCATCCAGGCCGATGATCGCTTCGGCGATCTCGGTATTCACGTATTCCACCGCCTTCAACACGCCCTTGCCGAGATAACGCTGCTTGTCGTCATCGCGCAACTCCACCGCTTCCCTGGTACCGGTGGATGCGCCGGACGGCACGGCGGCGCGCCCCATCACGCCGGACTCCAGCAAGACATCCGCTTCCACGGTCGGGTTGCCGCGCGAATCTAGGATTTCACGGGCGATCACATCAACTATTGCACTCATAACTCTTTCCTTTTTCTTATTGCTAAACGTTTTTCAAATCAAACTGTTCTTCAATCAGTCCCTGTCGCTTGACCGTTTCATCCAGCGCCATCAGGGTTCCCAGCAACGCCTTAATATGCCCGAGCGGAAAGGCGTTCGGCCCGTCCGACAAGGCTTGCGAAGGGTTCGGGTGCGTCTCCATGAACAGGCCGGAAATTCCCGCCGCCACGGCGGCACGCGCCAGCACCGGAACGAATTCGCGCTGCCCGCCGCTGGCCGCGCCCTGCCCGCCCGGCAACTGTACCGAATGTGTGGCATCGAACACCACCGGGCAACCGGTGTCGCGCATCACCGCCAGCGAGCGCATGTCCGACACTAGGTTGTTGTAGCCGAACGATGCGCCGCGCTCGCACACCATGATGTTGTCCTGGCCGCTCGCCTCGCGCGCCTTGTCCACCACGTTTTTCATGTCCCACGGCGACAGGAACTGCCCCTTCTTGATGTTCACCGGCTTGCCCGCACCCGACACGGCCTGGATGAAGTCGGTCTGGCGGCACAGAAATGCCGGGGTTTGCAGCACGTCCACCACCGCCGCGACCGGCGCGATTTCTTCGATGCTGTGCACGTCGGTCAGCACCGGCACGTCGAGCTGCGCCTTCACCTCGCCGAGGATCTTCAGCCCGGCATCCAGGCCAAAGCCGCGGAATGACTTGCCGGAACTGCGGTTGGCCTTGTCGTAGGAGGACTTGTATATGAACGGCAACCTTAATTCGTTGCAGATTTCCTTGAGCGCCCCGGCGGTGTCCAGCGCCAACTGCTGCGATTCGATCACGCATGGCCCGGCGATCAGGAACAGCGGCTGCTGTAGTCCGATATCGAATCTGCATAGCTTCACGCCGCAGCTTCCTTGCGGCGCAATGCCGCCTCGATATAGGACTTGAACAGCGGATGCCCGGCACGCGGCGTGGATGTGAATTCGGGGTGAAACTGCACGCCGACGAACCACGGATGCAAGGATTGCGGCAATTCCATCATCTCCGGCAAATCCTCGGAAGGGGTGCGCGCGGAAATAATCAGCCCCGCCTTTTCCAGCGCGGGCACGTAATGGTTGTTCACCTCGTAGCGATGGCGGTGCCGCTCGTTCACTTCGCAGCCGTAAATCCGCCTGGCCAGCGTGACGGGCTTGACCGGGCAACGTTGCGAACCGAGGCGCATCGTGCCGCCCAGATCGGAATCGGTGCTGCGCGTCTCCACCTTGCCGTCGCGGTCGAGCCATTCGGTGATCAGCGCCACCACCGGATATTCGGTTTCCGGGTTGAATTCGGTGCTGTTCGCGCCGGACATGCCCGCGACATGCCGCGCATATTCGATCACCGCGAGCTGCATCCCGAGGCAAATGCCCAGGTACGGTATCTTGTTTTCGCGCGCAAAACGGATCGCGGCGATCTTGCCTTCCGTGCCGCGCTTGCCGAAGCCGCCCGGCACCAGAATCGCGTCGAAATGGGCCAGCCCCTGCGTGCCGGAAGCCTCGATATCTTCCGAATCGATATACTCGATATTCACTTTGGTCTCGGTATGTATCCCGGCATGGCGCAGCGCCTCGATCAGCGACTTGTAGGATTCGGTCAGGTCGACATATTTGCCGACCATACCGATGGTGATTTGATGCAGCGGGTTTTCCAGCGCCTTCACCAGTTTCGCCCACACCGACAGGTCGGCGGGCGGCGCATCCAGCGCCAGCTCTTCGCAGACGATGCGATCCAGCCCCTGCTCGTTGAGTATCTGCGGAATCTTGTAGATACTGTCCACATCCCACATCGAAATCACGCCCTCTTCGCGCACGTTGGCGAACAGCGAAATCTTGGCGCGCTCATCGTCGGGAATGCGCCGGTCGGCGCGGCACACCAGCGCGGTGGGGAAAATACCGATCTCGCGCAATTTCTGCACGCTGTGCTGCGTCGGTTTGGTCTTCAATTCGCCGGCCGTGGCAATGTAGGGAACCAGAGTCAGATGTACGTAAGCGACCTGGTTGCGCCCCATGCGCAGCCCCATTTGCCGCGCGGCTTCGAGAAACGGCAGCGACTCGATATCGCCGACCGTACCGCCAATCTCGACGATCGCCACATCGGCTTTGCCGTCGTGCGAGGCGGCCGCGCCACGTTCGACGAACGTCTGGATTTCGTTGGTGATATGCGGAATTACCTGCACCGTTTTGCCCAGATACTCGCCGCGCCGCTCCTTGCGGATCACGCTGTCGTAAATCTGCCCGGTGGTGAAATTATTGGCCTTGCGCATCTTCGCGGAAATGAAGCGCTCGTAATGCCCCAGATCCAGGTCGGTTTCCGCGCCGTCCTCGGTGACGAACACCTCGCCGTGCTGGAACGGGCTCATCGTGCCCGGATCGACGTTGATGTAAGGGTCGAGCTTGAGCATCGTCACCTTGAGGCCGCGCGATTCGAGGATGGCCGCAAGCGAAGCGGCGGCGATGCCCTTCCCCAGGGAAGAGACAACGCCGCCGGTAATGAAGATGTACTTGGTCATGCGGGTGCCCGGACAAATGTTTTTCGTAGGGCGCGATGATACCGTAAAACGGCCCTCCCTCAAAATTCAAAACCAAACTACAGGCCGGTTGCAAAACCGCGCTGTACACCGTACCTGCACTCGGTCACCGTAGGATTTACTGCGCTGTTTGGGCATGAGAGCTTGCGCGACCATATTGTGCTCATCGGCCGCCTCTCTCTCGTGGTGGACGGTGCGATCTATGTAATCGCAAGCTTCAACTACCCTTTCATGGTGGAAATCTGCATCCGCCCCGATGGATACGAATACCTGATCGAGGAAGCGGGATGGGGCAAAAGTTAACGCAATGCATCCTCCTTTGGCATGGGAATTCATTCTTGAGCAGAAAAAAGCTGATCCGGGCTGGTAAAATATCCGCAGTTTTTTTTACTCGATGGATTGATGTAGATGAAATTTACGGAAATTGACGCATTGCGCGCTTATGCTCGCATGATGAACACGCTGGATGCATCGCATATAGAACCATTGCTGGACGATGATTTTCGTTACTCGTCGCAGTGGATGATCGGAGAAATTCCTTCGAAACAGGCGTTTCTCGATTACATGAAACCCATGCTGGAGTCGATCAGGCAATCGGGCAGCCGCACCTATGCCGAGATCGCTTATGCCAATGCATGGGGCCATGACGAGTGCGTCGTCACAGCCGAGGGCGAAAAGGAAAACCTTGTGGCAACCGTATTCGCCCATGTAAAAAATGGGAAAATCCGGCGAATCGACATGTGCGGCGACCCGCCCCCCTCAGCAACCATGCGATCCGGCGAATATCCCTCTTAGCGCCGGTACGCCGGAATTTGCGAGGATTGTATCGCTGAACCCACGCAACGGCGAGGCAACTGCAACACCTGACCGTGTTTCTGGCGCAAGGAGGAATTGCGGCAAGAAAAGCCGCAAAAGAAGGTTGATGGCCGGAAGATTTTTGAAGTAACATCGCGCTTCCGCGCATCCCGAATGAACGACATTCCGGCAATGCAGCAAAACATCCTGATGGTGCAGCAAAAAATACAAGCCGAAGCGGCGTGCCCGCCGGAACGGCAGACAGAACCAACTTAACCAAAACGGGAAATTCCATGACTCTGATGATAGGAATTCCGCGGGAAACTGCTGCGGGAGAAAAACGTGTTGCGACTGTGCCTGAAGTCGTCGAGAAGCTCATCAAGCTGGGCTTTAAGGTCGCCGTCGAATCCGGTGCCGGCGATGCGGCGAATTGCAGTGACGATACTTACCGTGCTGCGGGCGCGGAAATTATCGACGGTGCGGCCAAGCTGTGGGCCTCGTCCGACATCGTTTTCAAAGTATGCGTACCGACGACGGATGAAGTCGGCCTGATGCGCGAAGGCGGCACGCTGATCGGCTTCGTCTGGCCGGCGCAAAATCCGGAATTGATGCAACAACTCGCGGCAAAGAAGGCCACCGTGCTGGCCATCGACTGTCTGCCGCGCATGTTGAGCCGCGCGCAGAAGATGGATGCCCTAACCTCTCAAGCCGGTGTCGCCGGCTACCGCGCCGTCATTGAGGCCGCCAATGCTTTTGGTCGCTTTTTCAACGGCCAGATCACTGCTGCGGGCAAGGTTCCGCCGGCCAAGGTTTTCATCGCCGGTGCGGGCGTGGCCGGTTTGGCGGCGATCGGTACTGCCGCCGGATTGGGCGCGATTGTGCGCGCCAACGACACCCGTGCCGAAGTGGCCGATCAGGTCAAATCCCTGGGCGGCGAATTCGTCAAGGTCGAGTATGAGGAAGAAGGCGGCGGCGGCGGCGGCTACGCCAAGGTGATGAGCGAGGGCTTCCAACAGGCACAGCGCGAGATGTACGCCAAGCAAGCGAAGGAAGTGGACATCATCATCACCACCGCATTGATCCCCGGCAAGCCCGCGCCAAGGCTGATCACCGCCGAGATGGTGCAGAGCATGAAGCCGGGCAGTGTCATCGTGGACATGGCGGCAGAGCGCGGTGGCAATTGCGAACTGACCGAACCGGGCAAGGCGGTAGTGAAGCATGGCGTGACCATCGTCGGTTACACCGATCTGAACAGCCGTTTGGCCAAGCAGTCTTCAACGCTGTATGCGACCAACCTGTTCCGCCTGTCCGAAGAATTATGCAAGACCAAGGACGGCATCATCAACGTCAACATGGAAGACGATGCCATCCGCGGCCTGACCGTAATCAAGAACGGCGAAATCACCTGGCCTGCACCCGCGCCGAAGCTGCCCGCAGCACCGGCCAAACCGGCCACCGCAAAAGTGGCGCCCGCAGCCAAGGGGCACGGCCACGGCGGCAGCAGCGAGCCGATGGCCGGAGGCAAACTGGCGATCATGTTCGCCGTCGCCGCCGTGCTGTTCTGGCTGATCGGTGCCTACGCGCCCGCAGCCTTCCTCGGCCACTTCACGGTGTTCGTGCTCGCCTGCTTCGTCGGCTACATGGTGGTGTGGAACGTCACCCCCGCCCTGCACACACCGCTGATGAGCGTCACCAACGCGATTTCCAGCATCATCGCCATCGGTGCGCTGGTGCAGGTTGCGCCGCCGGTCGATGCGACCGATGGCAGGGGTCTCATCCTCGGCCTCGCGGTCGCCGCGCTCGCGCTCACCGCAGTCAACATGTTCGGCGGCTTCGCCGTCACCCAGCGCATGCTGGCGATGTTCCGAAAATAAGGTGAATAACTATGTCTGAAAGTCTGGCAACTGTTTCATATATCGGCGCGACGATACTTTTTGTTTTGAGTCTCGGCGGCCTGTCCCACCCGGAAACTTCGCGGCGCGGCAACCTCTACGGCATGATCGGTATGGCGCTTGCCGTGCTGGCGACCATCTTCGGGCCGCGCGTCACGATGGCCGGCATCCCGTGGATCGTCGGCGCTATGGTGGTCGGCGGCGGTGTCGGCATCTATGCCGCGCGCGTGGTGAAGATGACGCAAATGCCTGAACTGGTCGCGCTGATGCACAGCCTGGTCGGCCTCGCCGCCTGCCTGGTCGGCTTCGCCAGTTACATCGACCCGTCGGTGCAGCTTGCCGGCGCCGAAAAGGCGATCCACGAAGCCGAAATCTACATCGGCATCCTGATCGGCGCGGTGACCTTCTCCGGCTCGATCATCGCCTTTGGCAAGCTGTCCGGCAAAATCGGCGGCAAGCCGCTGCTCCTGCCCGCGCGCCACTGGATGAACCTGCTCGGCCTGCTGGTGGTGATCGGTTTCGGCTATAAGTTTCTCAACGTGCATTCGGTTGAAGAGGGCATGATCCCGCTGATCGTGATGACCGTGATTGCGCTGCTATTCGGCATCCACATGGTGATGGCAATCGGCGGCGCCGACATGCCGGTGGTGGTGTCGATGCTCAACAGCTACTCCGGCTGGGCGGCGGCGGCGACCGGCTTCATGCTGAACAATGACCTGCTGATCGTCACTGGCGCGCTGGTGGGATCGAGCGGCGCGATCCTGTCCTACATCATGTGCAAGGCGATGAACCGCCATTTCATCAGCGTGATCGCGGGCGGCTTCGGCACCAGCGGCGGCACAGTTGTTGTGGCCAGCGGCGACGCACAACCGGTCGGCGAAGCGGTGCCGGTCAGCGCGGTCGAGACCGCCGAACTGCTGCGCGAAGCCAAAAACGTCATCATCGTGCCGGGCTACGGTATGGCGGTGGCGCAGGCCCAGCACACGGTCTACGAGATCACCAAACACCTGCGCGAAAAAGGCGTCAACGTGCGCTTCGGCATTCATCCTGTAGCAGGACGTATGCCCGGCCACATGAACGTGCTGCTGGCCGAAGCCAAGGTGCCCTACGACATCGTGATGGAAATGGATGAACTCAACGAGGACTTCCCCGACACCGATGTCGCGATGGTCATCGGTGCCAACGACATCGTGAACCCGGCCGCGCAAGACGATCCGAACAGCCCGATTGCCGGCATGCCAGTGCTGGAAGTGTGGAAAGCCAAGACCTCCATCGTGATGAAGCGCAGCATGGCTTCAGGCTACGCGGGCGTGGACAATCCGCTGTTCTACAAGGAGAACAACCGCATGTTGTTCGGCGATGCAAAGAAGATGCTGGACGAAGTGTTCGTCGCGCTGAAAACATAGCTGTAGGGGCGTGATTTATCACGCCCTTATCCATTCATGAGGGCGTGATAAATCACGCCCCTACCGAGCTATTCCATCGTGCGTTAAAACGACGATAATTTTTCCAGTGTAGGGTGCGAATTCATTCGCACTTAAGAAAGCTCATGTGCGGATAAATCTGCACCTACAGGAGCGATGCCATGCCTCACACGAACCTCAACCCAGCCACCAATCAGCTAATTCAAACCTATGCTAGCTGGGACAGTCGCCGTCTGGAACAGGCGCTGGAAAAAACCCATCACGCGCAGCAAGCCTGGGCACAAACAAGCTTTGCGCAACGCGCCGAAGTGCTGCGCAATGCAGTAACGCAATTACGCGCACAGCACGAGCAATACGCCCTCCTCATCACGCAGGAAATGGGCAAGCCGCTGCGCGAAGCCCGCGCCGAAGTCAAAAAATGCACCACGGTCTGCGACTACTACGCGCAGCATGGCGAGGAATTCATGCGCGCCGAGCCGGTGAATTCAGAGGCCAGCAAAAGTTATATCGCCCATCATCCGCTCGGCGTGGTGCTGGCCGTCATGCCGTGGAATTTTCCGTTCTGGCAGGCGTTCCGCGCCGCCGCCCCGGCCCTGATGGCGGGCAACGCGCTGTTGCTGAAACACGCGCCAAATGTGCCGGGATGCGCGCTTGCAATCGAGGCCATCTTCCGCGAATGCGGCTTGCCGGACGGCGTATTTACCAACCTGGTGATCGAAGTCGAGCAGGTGGCAGAAGTCATCGCCAGCCCGCATACCCATGCGGTCACGCTCACCGGATCGGAAGCCGCCGGGCGCAAGGTCGCAGCACTCGCCGGACAGCACCTGAAGAAATGCGTGCTGGAACTCGGCGGCTCTGATCCTTTTATTGTTTTGCACGACGCCGATCTGGAACTGACACTCGACATGGCGCTGGCGTCGCGCTTCATGAATTGCGGGCAGTCCTGCATCGCCGCCAAGCGCTTCATCGTCGTGCCGCAGATCGCGGACGAGTTCCTGCGCGGACTCAAGGCCAGAGTGGAAACGCTCAAGGTAGGCGACCCAATGGATGAGGCCACGCAGATCGGCCCGATGGCGCGCCTCGACCTGCGCGACACGCTGCACAAACAAGTCAGCGATTCCATCGCGCAGGGCGCGGTCGCGGTGACCGGATGCAAACCGGTCGAACACGAAGGATTTTTCTACCAGCCCTCGATCCTCGATCATGTCACTGCCGACACCCGCGCCTGGCACGAAGAACTGTTCGGCCCGGTGGCAACCGTAATCCGCGCCGCAAACGAAGCAGATGCGCTGCGCATCGCCAACGAAACCCGCTTCGGCCTCGGCTCGTCGATCTGGAGCAAGGACACGGCGCGCGCCGAACAGTTAACGGCGCACATCCAGGCCGGCAGCACCTTCATCAATGGCATAGTCAAATCCGACCCGCGCCTGCCCTTCGGCGGCGTAAAGGCTTCGGGCTACGGACGCGAGTTGTCGAGGCTGGGGATGCATGAATTTGTGAACGCAAAGACGGTGTGGGTTCGGTAATATGCATTCCACACTATTTTTAATAGTACAGACCGTTGGGCCTGTTTAATAACGGCGCGCTCAATAACCAACCGCAACACCTTAGATGTTAGATCCCGCTTGACAGCCACTGCCAGTATGAATACTATGAGTAGCATCATGCTGACCCAAGCAAATATCTTTTCTCTGTGCCGTTCTGCCTTTGGCTCTCCGAGCTACGAGGCCGATGGGGTCGCCATCTTTCAGGGTGACTGTTACGAATTGATGCGGCATCTGCCCCCTGAGATTATCAACCTGACGGTAACGTCTCCCCCATACAATATCGGTAAGGAATATGAGAACATACTTTCAGTAACGCAGTATTTGGAATGGTGCGAATCTTGGATTCGAGAGATTCATCGTCTTACAAGGAGTGACGGCACATTTTGGTTGAATCTTGGCTATTTTGAAGTTTCACAGAAAGGCCGCGCTGTCCCCATTCCTTATTTACTTTGGGACAGAACACCCTTCTATCTAATTCAGGAAGTGGTCTGGAATTACGGTGCGGGCGTGGCTTGTCGAAGCATGTTTTCCCCACGGAATGAAAAATTTCTTTGGTACGCAAAAGACGCGATATCATACTGCTTCAATCTTGACGACGTGCGCGACCCCGATGTCAAATATCCGAATCAGAAGAAGAACGGCAAGCTAAAATGCAATCCGCTGGGTAAGAATCCAACTGACGTGTGGCAGTTCCCTAAAGTCACATCAGGCAGGGATAGGAGTTCTGACGAAAGAACTTCTCACCCGGCACAATTCCCAATCGCCGTTATTGACCGGATTATTCGGTGCAGTAGCAACGAAGGAGATGTCATACTTGACCCGTTCATGGGTTCTGGAACAACTGCTGAGGCGGCGCTGAGGAATGGCCGAAAAGTAATTGGCTTTGAGCTTGACCCAAGCTATGCGGAAATCGCAGGACGCCGGATTGAAAATTACTTTGAAGCAAAACGATTTGCTGAGGCTCAGACGGAATTAGCTCTTAGTGTATAGCGTTCTAAACTTCCCCGCGTAGATGTCAGAAGTTAGCCTGGATTGCTGCCCTGTTGCCGCACTCTGGCCAATCCAATCGGCATGATCAAGCCAGCCAAATCGAATAAGCGTAATCTCTGGTTCGCAGTTTTGCGTAGAGAACTTTTCAAAATTGACCGCCAAGTAATACCCAGACTTACTCTTCTTGTCGTTCAGCGCTTCCTGTGCGTAGCTTCTGTTGCCAAAGATTTGAGCACGATGAGAGGATGTCTTAAGCTCAATGGAGAAAGCGTCATCCGGTACATAAACGATATCCTTGTCATTGGCTGCCTTTTCCCCTCGCCACTTCTTTGGGTGCCGTGCAGCGATCTCAAGTGGGATCAACTCATGAAGCAGTGCGCCCATAATCTGAGGTTTTGGAAAAATATCTTTTCCGATTTTGAAGCCGTGAGTACCAATTTCAGAGGTGAAGATAGAGCGCCAAGTATCAAGAACAACGTCAACTATCTCTTTGGGTTTTAGAGGGTGTTGAGAGATCAGCTTGTCTGTAACCGATGCCCACTTGTCGGGCGTAACGTTTTGATACGGTGATTGCAATGCCATTAGCAAATTCCCTCAAGAAGCTTACTCGGAGTCGTTTGCAAGGCATGTGCAATCTTGACAATATTATCAAGACTTACATTTCTCTCACCTCGCTCCACCGACCCAATGTATGTTCGATGCAAACCACTCGCTTCTGCGAGGCCTTCTTGCGATAAACCTCGACCAAGACGAATTTCTCTGACGCGCTGGCCAAAAAACTCTTTTTTAGTTACACGTGACATAGCTGGAGGATGCCTTTATGATGACAATGAATCTACAGATTATAAGTATCATCGCCAGGAGAAATCAGGGACGAACCCTGAGGTTTCCCCTCAAATTCATGTTCCATGGCAAGCCTTCCAAGCATGTTGATGGGAGCTATTTGGGGTCAGAGCTATTTGGGTTCAGCATCGCCTTTTTTTGCCTAGTCGTGCCAAGCAATATCTCAAATAGCCAGCCGGTTACAAAATGTAACCGACTGAAACATCCCGACCTGCCATCCATGAGCAAGGAGCCCTGACCATGCAACCCCAGCCAGCCATCTTTGAAGAGCATGAAATCCGCCGTGTGTATGACGAGGCGACGGAAACCTGGTGGTTTTCGGTGGTGGACATTGTGCAGGTGCTCACGCAACAGCCGGATTACCAGACCGCCAGAAAATACTGGAACAAGCTGAAAGAGCGACTGGGCAAAGAAGGCAGTGAGTCGGTGACAAATTGTCACCGACTGAAATTGCCTGCCGCAGACGGCAAAAATTACCTTTCCGATGTCGCCACCGCCGAAACGCTATTGCGGCTGGTGCAGTCCGTGCCCAGCCCGAAGGCCGAGCCGATCAAGCTGTGGCTGGCGAAGGTGGGCTACGAGCGGATGCAGGAGATGGCCGACCCCGCCCGTTCGCTGGATCGCGCCCGCGAGACCTGGCAGAAACACGGGCGCAGCGAGAAATGGATACAGCAGCGCATGACCGGGCAGGAGACGCGCAACAAGCTGACCGATTATTGGGCGAACCACGACATCAAGGAGGGCGAGGAATACGCGATCCTCACCAATATCATCCATCAGGAGTGGGCCGAGGTGGACGTGAAGGCACACAAGACGATGAAGGGCTTAAAGTCGCAAAACCTGCGCGACCACATGAGCGAGGCGGAGCTGATTTTCACCGCGCTGGCGGAATTGTCCACGCGCCAGATCGCCGAGAGCACGGAAGCCACGGGTATGAACGAGAACGAGGCGGCGGCGAAAACTGGCGGCGGTATTGCCAAAAGAGCGCGGCTTGAACTGGAAGGCAAGACGGGCAAGAAGGTGATTTCGTCAGCAAATTATTTGCCTCCCGTCAGAAAGAAATTAGGGCGAAAAACACCATGAGTCCGCTGATGAAACCAACAGATACCTGCAACCGTGCCCGGCGAAATGATCACAACCGCCCGAATCGCGAGGGAAAGCTTTCAGCGCTGACTTTTGCGGTGAAGGAATTAAACGGGCCAGCGTCAAGCTAAATTGGGGCTGCCACGCCGAGGCCCATCTCCAGGATAATAAAAACAGGGGACAGCACTAAAAAGTCATGCGAGAATCGGTGGCGATTCCGGTTGCAGAACATGAACCCTGCTGCCCCCTGCGAGGGGAGGAATTCCGGGAGTTTTGTGCTAATGAATCATTCGGGCTAAATCTTCAAAGCGAGCGAGAAGACAACGGTCAATACACCCGCGATAGCAACCAGTGGAAGGAAGTAATGTCTGAATTGCGTCAACCTGTCTATCTCGATAGCCAAGGCGGTGATGATGACGCCGATAATCGTAGTGGTCATTTGTGAGTCCTCTATTGCCTATAGCAAAATTGCTTTCGGTTCCCTTATTTATTCGCCTTTGAACTTTTCTAAAAACGCCGACTTGTTGTGCCGGGATATTGATGTTTTGCCCCTCACAATGTCAAAGCCTGCGAGACGAACGGCCAAGCCTTTGGATAACCGGCAGATTTGCGGGATGGACGGTCGATTTCCCGCATGAACGGTGTATATAAGACCTCGGTTCAAGCCATAGAGTTCACCGAAAATGTCAGAACTTACCGCCTTTCGCGCCAACTGCTTTTTCCGGGATAATCCTGATACAACCCATCCAGCGAGCCTGCTTATGAAACCAGACGATACCTGCAATGCCTTTGTGCCCGGCGAGATAATTACGGTCGCCCCGAAGCGCGAGGGAAAACTTTCATCGCTGACTTTTGCGGTAAAGGAGCTTTACGATGTCGAAGGTTTCGTCACGGGAGCCGGCAATCCGCGCTGGAAAGACGCACACCTGGCGGCGCAGAAAACCGCGCCCGCCGTCGAAATGCTGTTGAACGAGGGCGCCACGCTGCTCGGCAAGACCATTTCGGACGAGATGGCGTTTTCCCTCGACGGCGAGAATTTCCACTATGGCACCCCACTGAATACCAAATGCCCGAACAGGATTCCGGGCGGCTCTTCCAGCGGTTCGGCGGCGGCGGTCGCGGGTGGCCTGGTGGATTTCGCGCTGGGTACCGACACCGCCGGCTCGATGCGCATCCCTGCTTCGTATTGCGGCATCTACGGTTTCCGCCCGACGCATGGCGCCGTTTCGCTGCAAGGCGTGCACCCGATGGCGCCGAGCTTCGATACGGCCGGCTGGTTCGCCCGCACACCGGACATGCTGGCAAGAGTGGGGGGCGTGCTGCTCGGCCGCGACATCCCGGAGTTCAAGGCCGACAAGTTCTTGATCGCACGCGACCTGTTCGACACTAAAAACCCAGACATCGCTGAAAAATACGACGCCTTCCTCCGCAGCCTGTCCGGGCTGCCTGTCGAAATCGTCGAGGTCGAACTGGGTAAACCGGATTTCACAACCTGGATCGAAGCGCTGCGCAATATCCAGTGGTGGGAATTAAACCAGGCGCACGGCGCATGGGTGTCCCAAAATCTCGATGCCTTCGGTGCGGAAATCGGCGGCAGGCTGGAAAAGATTTCCGTTGTCACACGAGGCGAGATGGAGGAAGCGAGGCTGGCCAGGAAGCGGTTGACTGCGCAGATCGAAACTCTCATTTCCCCCGGCACCATCATTGTTTTTCCGACCGCTCCCGGCATTGCACCCTTAAAGGGTCGCTCCATAGACGAAGCGCGGGCATCGCGCCTCGGCACGATGCGGCATACCTGCATCGCCGCCGTGGCCGGGCTGCCGCAGGTCTCGATGCCGCTGCTGGAACAGGACGGCTGCCCGCTCGGCATATCCTTCATGGGTGCGCGAGGTCAGGATGGCCAGCTTCTGGCGGCTGCCCGGATTCTCGGAAATGGCTTGCCGGGGTAATGAACTTTCCGGGTTAAAATGCCACTTATCACAGAGCGAACCCAATTTATTGATGGAGCCCTTATGCCTCTTGCCCCTTATCTCGACACCAAACCCGCTCTCGGCGCGCGTGTCTATGCCCATTCCTCCTGCCAGATCATCGGCGATGTAACCATCGGCGACGACAGTTCGGTCTGGTGCAACACGGTATTGCGCGGCGATGTGAACCGCATCGTGATCGGAAAGGGCAGCAACGTGCAGGATCTCACGATGGGGCATGTCACCCACAAATCGCCCGGCAAACCGGACGGTTCACCCTTGCTGATCGGCGACTATGTGACGGTCGGGCATTCCGCCGTTCTCCACGGCTGCACGATCGGCAACGAATGCCTGATCGGAATGGGCTCGGTCATCCTGGACGACGCCGTTATTCCAGACCGTGTCATGATCGGCGCAGGCAGCCTGGTTCCGCCGGGCAAGATGCTGGAGAGCGGGATGCTTTATGTGGGGAGGCCCGTCAAGGTCGTGCGCCCGCTGACACCCGAAGAAATTGCTAATCTGAGATACTCGGCAGAGCATTACATTCAGACAAAAAATAACTACTTGAATCATCAGGGGTAAACATTCGGCATATGGTAGCTATGCAATTAACCCGATTGACCTGCGTCATGGTTTGCCAGCGTAATTCCCGTTTATACTGCGACGGATCAAGTATTTAAAACATCCAGAGCGGATAGCCGGTCGGATTCCGGCATCCGCCCTGAAACATGTATATTTTAGACAACACTATTCAGTACAATACGTACAACTATGCTAGCCGTCAGGATCGGCGTTTGCGGACGGCATGCCCCCAATTCTGTATATCTGAGGAGTAGCAAATGCAAGGCACAACCAAAAACGATCTGATCGTCCGGATCGGCGGCGAAGGGGGCGAAGGCGTCATCTCGGTCGGCGATTTCATCACCCAGGCGTGCGCGCACGCCGGGCTCGACGTTTACACTTTCAAGACTTTCCCGGCCGAAATCAAGGGCGGTTACGCCATGTATCAGGTGCGCGCCAGCACCGAGCACCTGTACAACCAGGGGGACATTTTCGATGTCCTGTGCGCCTTCAACGGCGAAGCCTACAACATGAACCGCGCCTTTCTCAGGCCGGGCACCGCCGTCGTTTACGACAGCCCCGGCGACTTCGACCCCGAAATTCCGCCCGGCGTGCACGCTTATCCGATTCCCATGACGCACACGGCCAAGGAGATGATGAATCCGCGCGCCAAGAACATGGTGGCGATGGGAGCATTGTCGATCCTGTTTAACATCCCCGTGGAATCCCTGCGCGAAGTGATCTCCGCCAAGTTCACGCGCAAGGGCGAAGACGTGGTCAAGGGCAACCTGGCGGCTTTCGAGCGCGGCCGCGAGCTGGCGACGGCGCTGCAAAAGACCGACCCGTGGACGATAGGGTCGCCGAAGTCGAAACAGGATGTCATCGTGATGTCCGGCAACAACGCCATCGGCCTCGGCGCGCTGATCGCGGGACTGGATTTCTTTTCCGCCTACCCGATCACACCGGCGACTGAAGTCGCGATCTATGTGGCGAAGCACCTGCCCAAACGCGGCGGCACCCTGATCCAGGCCGAGGACGAAATCGCTTCCATCTCCCAGGTCGTCGGCGCATCCTACGCGGGCAAGAAGGCGATGACTTCCACTTCCGGGCCGGGCCTGGCGCTGATGAGCGAGATGCTGGGCATGGCGTTCATGGCCGAACTGCCCTGCGTGGTGGTCGACGTGCAGCGCGGCGGCCCCTCCACCGGCCTGCCGACCAAACACGAGCAGTCCGACCTGTTCCTGGCGATCCACGGCGCGCATGGCGATGCCGGGCGTATCGTGCTGTCGGTGGAAAACGTGCAGGACTGCATCGACCTGACCGTCCTGGCGTTCAACCTCGCGGAGAAGTACCAGTGCCCAGTCATTCTGCTGTCCGACGGTTCCCTGGCATTCTCGACACAAAACGTGCCCTACCCGGATCCGGACAGCTACACCCTGGTAGAGCGCGCGCGCTGGGACGGCGAAGGCGAATACCATCGCTACCGACTGACCGAAAACGGCATCTCGCCGATGACCGATCCGGGCACGCCGGGCGGCATGCATATCGCCACCGGCCTCGAGCATAACGAGGCCGGCCTGCCCAGCTACACTTCGGCAAACCACGAGGCGATGCAGGCCAAGCGTTTCCGCAAGCTCAAGGGCGTGGTCAACGATGTCGCCCCTGCCGAAGTGGATGCCGTGCACGGCGCGGGCATTGCGGATATCGGCATCATCGCCTGGGGCAGCACCATCGGCGTGGTGCGCGAAGCCCTGCAACGGCTGCGCGCCGAGGGCTACAGCGTCAAGGGCTTCTACCCCAAGCTGTTGAACCCCCTGCCGGCGCAGCAGTTCGAGGCTTTCGGCGCATCGTGCAAACGGCTGCTGCTGCCCGAAGTCAACTTCCAGGGACAGCTCGCCCATTTCGTGCGCGCGGAGACCTCGCTACGCCCCGAGTCCTATACCATTTGCGGCGGAATGCCCTTCACGCCTGAAATGATCGTAAACAAAGTCAAGGAGATACTGGCATGAATGCGCCCCTTCAACCGCATACCCATTTCCATAAGGTCGAACTCAAGCCCAAGGATTACAAGGACGAGGCCACACCTTCGTTCTGGTGCGCCGGCTGCGGCCACTACGGCGTGCTGACGGGACTGCTGCGCGCGCTTTCCGAAATCGGTGTCGACCCGAATTTCCTGGTGAGCGTTTCGGGAATCGGCTGTTCCTCGCGCCTGCCCTACTTCGTCAATTCGTACAAGATGCACACGCTGCACGGTCGCGCCGGCCCGGTGGCGACCGGCGTGCATCTGGCGCGCCCCGATCTTGCCGTGGTGGTCAGCGGCGGCGATGGCGACGGCTTCTCCATCGGCGGCGGCCATATGCCGCACCTGGCGCGCAAGAATATCAACGTCACCTACATCCTGATGGACAACCATGTCTACGGGTTGACCAAGGGGCAATGCTCGCCCACTTCGCGCGAGGAGATGAAAGCCGCCGTCACCCCGTACGGCGGCATGGAAGAGCCGCTCGACCCGATCCTGTACATGCTCACCTATGGCGCGACCTATGTCGCCCAAGCCTTTGCCGGCAACGCCAAGCTGGGGGCGCAACTCATCAAGGAGGGCATGGAGCACAAGGGCTTCGCCTTCATCAACCTGCTTTCCCAGTGCCCGTCATTCAACGAACTCGACACGGCGGTGGCCTTCAGGAACGCCTGCGACCAGGTCGATCCTGCCCACGACGTGAGCGACCTGGCTGCCGCAATGCAGGTAGTCAATGCGGCAAAGAAGGCATGCCGTATCCCGACCGGCCTGCTATACAGGACCGAGCGCCCCACCCTCGATCAGCGCATGGCCGAACTGGTCAAACGCGTCGGTGGGTACAAGGATTACGACCTGAGAAAAATCATCGACCTCGCGCGCCCATAATAGAAAATTAACATGTCGATAACGACACATGAAAAAGGTCGGCCAGCCGCCCTGACCGTCAACGGCCTTGCTATCGAGGCATCCACGGACATGACCCTGGTCGAGGCCGCCTGGCACGGCGGTGTGCCGCGCATAACCAACATCGGCTGCATGGAAGGCGTGTGCGGCTCCTGCCGCGTGATGCTGCGGCGCGGCAAGGAAGTATCGGTGGGCCTTGCCTGCCAGACCTTCGTCGAAGACGGCATCGAGGTTGTGTTCATGCCGCCGGCCTCGGTGCCCCAGCACCATTACGACATCGGCGACCTCAAGGACGGCTGGGACATCCATGCGCGCTTCCACAAGATTTTCCACGAAGCGGCGCGCTGCCGCCATTGCCACGGCTGCGTCGCGGCCTGCCCCAAGGGCATCAAGGTCGAGGACGGCGTGGCGCAGGCTGCGGCGGGACGCTACCGCGAGGCGGGAGAAACTTTTTTCGAATGCATCATGTGCGAACTGTGCGATGCCGCCTGCCCGGAGCTGATCGCCCCGGCACATGTGGGCCTGTTCAGCCGTCGCGTGACGGCACACTTCCACCTGCGCCCGCCCAACCTGATCCACCGCCTGGAGGAGTTGCGCCAGGCGCGCACGGCCACACCACAGGATAAAAAAGACGATGAGTAACGGCATCCCACTGCCCGAGGCGCTGGCGCGCTACCGCCCCGACGCGGAGCTTGGGCCGCTCCCCGAGCCGGGCGATATCGATACGCTGCTCAACACCTACCACCCCGATCACCTGCGCGACAGCGTGGTCAAGCTGACGGTGGGCGCCAATGCGGGCGACCCTTGCCAGCGCGAACTGGCCGACCTGTTGCAGGCCGAGGCCTTCATCGACGAGGCCGACCTGGCCGGTACGCCGGTGGCCGACGTGGATGTGCTGGTGATCGGCGGCGGCGGTGCGGGCTGCGCGGCGGCGCTGGCGGCGGCGGAAAACGGCGCGCGCGTGCTGCTCGCCACCAAGCTGCGCCTCGGCGACAGCAACACGGTGATGGCGGAAGGCGGCATCCAGGCCGCCATCGAACCGGACGACTCGGTGCAGCGGCATATCCAGGACACCCTGCGCGGCGGCCACCATGCCGCCAATCCGGCGCTGGTGTCCGCGATGACCGGGGACGGCCCGGAGGTGCTGCGCTGGCTGATCGACCAGGGCATGCAATTCGAGCAGACTTCCAGCGGCGATCTGCACACGCGCCGCGCGGGCGGCATGAGCACCGCGCGCCTGGTGCATTGCCGCGACTACACCGGCCTGGAGATGATGCGCGTGCTGCGCGAGGCCGTGATTCAGCACCGCAGCATCGAAGTCTGCGAGCAAAGCCCAGCGGTCGAACTACTGTCCAATGAAGTCGGGCAGAAATGCGTCGGCGCAGTGCTCACCTCGATGCTGGACGGTCGGTTGCGCATCGTGCGCACGCGCTCGGTGATCCTCGCGACCGGCGGGCTGGGGCGCCTGCACCTGAACGGTTTCCCGACCTCCAACCATCTCGGTGCGACCGGCGACGGACTGGTGCTGGCATACCGCATCGGCGCGCGCCTGTGCGACCTGGATTCCTTCCAGTACCACCCGACCGGCCTGCTGCACCCGTCCCACCTGGCGGGCAAGCTGGTGACCGAAGGCGTGCGCGCGGCGGGCGCACTGCTGGTGAACGGTCTCGGCAACCGTTTTATCGACGAGCTCCAGCCGCGCGACGTGGTATGCGCCGCCATCCTGCGCGAATGCGGCGAGGGGCGCGGCATCCGCATCGACGAGCAGCGCGTCGGCGTATGGCTCGACACACCGCGCCTGGAACAAGCACAGCCGGGCATGCTGGAAAAGCAATTCCCCAACTTGATGGCACGCACCCATGTTGCGGGCGTCGATCCGCGCCGCGAACCGCTGCTGGTTCACCCGACCCTGCACTACCAGAACGGCGGCGCGGTCATCGATGTCAACGGCGCCACCACGGTGCCCGGCTTGTATGCGGTGGGCGAGGTCGCGGGCGGCATCCACGGGCGCAACCGCATCATGGGCAACGCGTTGCTCGAAATCATCAGTTTCGGGCGTCGCGCCGGCGCGGCGGCCACCGCCAACCGCGACCGCGGCCCGAAGAAAGTCACCCTGGAACACGTGAACCGGTTGCGCCGCGCCCTGACCCTCGCCGGACTGCCGATGACGCAACGGACACCACGGGTATTGCCGGCTTACGCAGCGGGAGGCGCATGGAACCGCTGATCGTCGAAACGCCCCCGGTAGGCGCATCCCAGGTGCTGCTCCATGCGGAGCGGCGCGTCGGTGCCGACATGGAGCGCTGGCGCAGTGCCGGCGGCGGCGCAGCGGTGGCGCGCGCCATGCAGGATCCGGCAGCCATACGCGAGGAAGTGCGCTTGGCCGAGTTGCGCGGTTTGGGCGGCAGCGGCTTTCCCGCCTGGCGCAAGTGGGAGGCGGTCGCCGCCGAAGCGCCCAAGCCGGGCAAATACCTCATCGTGAACGGCAACGAGGACGAGCCGGGCACATTCAAGGATCGCCTGTTGCTGGAAGAAACGCCGTTCCAGGTGATAGAGGGCGCCGTGGTGACGGCGCTGGCGGTCGGCGCCAACCGCGTCATGTTCTATATCAATCCCGACCTGACCCGCTCGCTGGCGGCGATGAAGGCGGCACTCAAACAATGGCATTCCTCGGAGTTTCCGGTGCAGACCTCGGCTGCGCTCGGTATGCCGCTGGAACTCGTGCTGCTGCCCGGCTCCGGGCACTACATTGGCGGCGAGGAAACCGCTTCACTGGAATGGGTCGAGGGGCGTTTTCCGTTCCCGCGCGGCAAGCCGCCCTATCCGGCGCAATCGGGCGTGCATGGCTGCCCCACCCTGATCAACAACGTCGAAACCCTGGCCAACGTACCGCACATCGCGGTGCAGGGTGCCGCGTGGTTCCGCGCGCTCGGCAAGGCGCCCGGCACCGGCACCAAGCTGTATTCGCTGAGCGGCGACGTGTTGTATCCCGGCGTATTCGAGCTGCCGATGGGCACGCCGCTGCGCGAGCTCATATTCACCCATGGCGGCGGCCTGTTGTCCGGCAAGCCGCCCAAAGCGGTGTTCACCGGCGGGCCGTCGAGCACGCTGCTGACTGCCGCCGATCTCGATGTGGCGATGGATTTCGACTCGCTGCGCGCGCGCGGCGCCAACCTCGGCACCGGCGCGATGATCGTGATTTCGGAAGGCACCGGCATCGTCAAGCGCGTGGCCGAATACGAGCGCTTCTTCGCCCATTCCTCGTGCGGCCAGTGCAACTCGTGCAAGGTTGGCACCGCCACCATGAGCCGCCTGCTCGACCGCATCGACACCGGACGCGGCACCGCAGCCGACCTGACCACGCTGGAAAACCTCTGCGCCATGCTGCCCGGCAGCGGCCGCTGCCACCTCATCAACGGCGCCGTGCAACTGCTCGACAGCGCCTTCCACCACTTCCACGACGAGTTCAAGCAGGCGCTGCGTTAATCCGCAGGGCGGGTTCTACCCGCCGCCAAAAAAACAAGCTGGGCGTTGCCAGACCCACATTTTGTCCCCACCGACCGCAATCACGCAGATTCCTGTACTCCCCTTTTTCGTTACACGCCGATTCTTGAGCAAAAGCCTGATATTGGGCATTCATCGCACCGGGGAGCGTTCGGTGTGCAAATCTCGCGCCCGAGTGAAATCATATTCACATGTAGCGAGTGGCGCAGCTCGGGCGGGATTTTGGATTGCAGGCGATCCATATCGCGCGGCGCGCAGTGCTTGTCTTTCTGCGTCGGCCTGACCCAGCCGAGACGCCGGGCGATGCGCCAGCAATGCGTGTCCACGGGAAAAACCTGCCTGCCCAGCGAATACATCAAAACACAACGCGCGACTTTCTTGCCGACTCCCGGCAGCGACAACAAGAAGGCTTCGGCGTCCTCGTTGCTCATTTTGCGCAACGGCTTCAGCGTCGGCTCGCCGAACTCTTCCACGATGACATCGAGAAGATCGCGGATCGCCTTTGCCTTCTGGTTCGACAGCCCGCCGCTGACGATAGGCCGCGCAATATATTCGGCGGGCGCTTCGGCAATCTGGTAATGGGTGGGGAAGGTTTCTTTCAGCGAACGGAAAGTGCTGCGGTAACTCGCCTCGCCCGTCTTGGTGCTGCAAATGATGAACAGCAATTCGTCCAGCGGGTTTTTCAGGTTGTAGTGGTTGAAGTCACGGTAGCGGTTTTTCAGCGCAGCCGCAACGTCCTGAACTGTTAGAGGATATTTTGGCGAGGCCATATTTTGTAGATGCCCAAAGAGTCTCGCGGGGCTCATTTCAAAAATTGTGCGGGAGTCAAAATTGGAATACCTTGCCACGGGTTCAACACCAGCAAATCAGCATCACTGGATACCAGCACCTGCGCAGAACAGGACAAGGCCAGCGCCAGAAATTTGTCATCGCGCGGGTCGCGGCATGCACCTTCGGAGGCACGTTCACTTTTTATGTCGATTTCCTACAAGCGCGAGTGCTTGGACACCAACGCCCAAAAGTCCAGCCATTTTTGTCACGATGCACAACGGTCAAACCTGGAGCGCTGCAACACCTCATACAATTCATTCAACGTGGCACGGCTCACGCAGAGATCATAGATGCCGACAGCGGCCAAAAACGCCTGTCGTGGCACTGAGTCGGGACGCAATACCGCGCCGACCAGAGTGCTTGTATCCAGAACAACCAGCCGCCTATCGCTCACCGTGACTCTTTCACCATGCGCGTCACATCTTCATCTGTCAGCTCCCGTGCAGCAGTCGTGAGCATTGCATCGGCCTTGGCAAAATAGGCTTCAAACTCCACTACGGCAGTGCCTCGCTTGCGGCGTGCATCCTGCAAATCTCGCATATCTTGCGGCGAAACAACAAACGCCACCGGGCGACCGCGCCGGGTGATCGTGATCGGCTCGCGCTGCGCGTTATCCAGCAACTCGCCAAAATGGTTCTGGGCTTCAACAGACGTAACAGTTCTCATGGCAATACTCCTTTAACTAGCTAATATGTACATTATAGACAAAATTAGCTTTCCTGCAATGGCTGCACTGCGCACTTCGAATTCCGCCGGGCAGACCAGGACACCCTCTTGGGCATCGTTGACATCGCTCTTTCTACCAGGCACAGCACGCGCTTCACGCGCGTTGGCAAGAATGACACTGATGCCGCGTGACTCAAGAACTTCGTATGCGGCGACCCAATAAACACCGGTCGACTCCATCGCGACTGTTTTGATGTCAAGCTCGATCAGTTAATCTGAATTTTATCCTCAGTTAAGAAATACGTTTTTCGGGGGCAAGGCCAGTATCGGCGGGTACTGTGTTCAGCGTATTGCTGCCTGGTGAAAATACGTAGCGACCCGCTTCAGGAGCATATCCTCATGCTCCCGCCTACAGCCTTTCCCTGAGGAGAGTCGATGGTTTTTGCTGATTTGCCAGCCCCATACGCCGCGCTAAAGTAGGCCTTGCACCTGCTGCACTGCTGCACCTGCTGCACCTGCTGCACCGCTTGGCGCGCGGGCGCGGCATGAGATTGCGGGAGATACGCCCGGTCACAATAACTGCCGAGGAGATGAGCTATGGACAAGGAAATGGTGCTTAAAACTCTTAACCGCATTCTGGAGCTGGAGTTGGCCGGCGTGGTGCACTACACCCATTACGCCTTGATGATATATGGCTACAACCGTATTCCCATTGTCGACTGGTTGCAGAAGCAGGCCGACGAAGGGCTGGTTCACGCCCGCCAGGCGGGCGAACTGGTGACAGGTCTGGGCGGGCATCCGTCCCTGGGTATCGGGTCACTGCTGGAAACTCACACCCATGACATTGGCGCTATCCTGCGCGAATCGCTGGCGCACGAAGCCGAGGCGCTGCAAGCATATTATGAATTGCTTGGTCTTGCGAAGGACCAAGATATCCGGCTCGAAGAATATGCCCGCAGCATGATTTTCGCAGAAACTGCGCATCAGGACGCGGTGAATAAAATGCTGCGCACCCCTGGGCAGTTGGGATCATTTGTCATGGAAGGCCAGATTATGTAACGGTGTTGCCCGGTTTTCGGGCTGGCAATCTTTCCTTTTGCCTTCCTGAAGAAATAGCCACGCCGCTAGCCTGAAGCGCAGGCTCAACTGCCGTCCGGGTCTGCCGAAGCATCGGCGTACTCCATCTGCTCGGCCATTGCCGGATGGAGGTATTTGCCAGTTTTGATAGTTTGCCGGATAGCTTCGAGCAGAACCTGCGGCGGCCGTTCCTTGCTGATATAACCGGAAGCGCCCGCACTCATCACGCGCATCACGAACGGAATTTCGTTGTGCATGCTGAGCACCAGAATAGGCAGGTCGGGATAGGATTCCTTGATGCGCCCGATCAACTCTTCGCCGGATATGCCGGGCATGGTCATGTCGAGCAACAACAGGTCGGCGGAGGTGGAGCGCAATTTTTCCAGAAGCTCGGTGCCGCTGGCAGCTTCGGCGACTACTTCGATGCCCGGCGTCATTCCCAGGTAATTAACTAACCCGGCGCGAACCAGTTCGTGGTCATCGGTTACTAACAGGCGAATTGTCATGGTTGCGAACCTGCCGAATGTTAGTGGTGGACACTCTTGTCCAAAACAGATTCTGAACGTTGGGTCATCCTCAGGTGTAATGTATTGGTGAATCGCCAAACCCACCATCACATTGACCGAAGGAGACCCAACGTGAAAGCATCATGCAGCATGT
>Ga0209343_10000287_pt1 | contig 70354 bp, 58 predicted proteins | sample RifCSPlowO2_02_FD_184026 | JGI IMG/M metagenome (GOLD analysis project Ga0209343, IMG submission 184026) | Groundwater microbial communities from Rifle, Colorado - Rifle CSP2_plank lowO2_0.2 (SPAdes) (version 2) | ecosystem: Environmental > Aquatic > Deep subsurface > Groundwater | place...
ATCGCTTCAAGCAGCGTTTCGGCATGTTCGGTGCCAAGCAGTAAGCTTGCGCGCAGCGACGGAGACCCTCATGGGTTACCCCGCGCTACTGAAAAAGGCGTCCCTAGTGGGCGCCTTTTTCGTTTTCTGCTTTTACTTCGAAGCCGCGCTGGCGTTCTGCCCGGCACCGGGCAAATTGCCCAGTGCCAAGGTCCAGCGGGTGGTCGATGGCGACACCTTGCGTCTGGTCGATGGACGCAATGTGCGTCTGATCGGTCTGAATACGCCTGAGCTGGGGCGGCAGGGGCGTTCCGCCGAGCCCTTTGCGGATGTCGCGCGCAAGCGCTTGCAGGCCCTGGTCGCGGCCAGCGATGGCCGCGTCTCGTTGCAGTACGGCCAGCAGGCCAAGGATCACTACGGGCGTACCCTGGCGCATGCCTATGACAGCCGTGGCCGCAACCTGGAGGCGCAGTTGCTCGCCGAGGGCCTGGGCTACCTGGTGGCTGTCGCGCCCAATCTGGCGCTGGTGCACTGCCAGCAAGCCGCCGAGCGCAGTGCGCGGCAGGCGCGTGCCGGGCTCTGGCAGGGTTCGCCTGCGCAAACACCCAAGCAGTTGAACCGTGGCGGCTTTGCCCTGGTGCAGGGCCAGGTCGAGCGTGTTGAGCGCAATGGCGGCGGGCTGTGGCTGGAGATGGGCGATTCGCTGGTGCTGCATATCGCTCCACGTGCGTTGGGCAATTTTGACCTGGGTGCTGTCCAAGGGCTTGCAGGTCGCAAGGTCGAGGCCCGTGGTTGGGTGATCGATCGTTCCAAGCGTGGCGGTTTGCGTATGGGGCAGGCACGCTGGATGCTGCCGTTGACCGATAAGGCCATGTTGGAGGTGTTGCCATGATCCTGCGTGTACTGACGTTGTTCGTCCTGCTGGTGCAGTTGGCCGGCTGTGCGGTCAATCCGGCTACCGGCCGCAGCAACTTCGTGATGATGAGCGAGCAGCAGGAGCTCGACCTAGGTCGCCGCTACAACCAGCAGATCCTCAAGCAGAATCCGCGCTACGCCGACGAGAAGCTGCAGGCCTATGTGCAGCAGGTCGGTGAGCGGGTGGCGAAGAGTAGCCACCGTAACCAGCTGACCTATCAGTTCACCGTGGTCGATAGCCCGGATATCAACGCCTTTGCCCTGCCGGGTGGTTATATCTATATCCACCGTGGACTGCTGGCCTACCTCAGTTCGGAAGCTGAGCTGGCTGCCGTACTCGCTCACGAAGTAGGCCACGTTACCGCGCGGCACAGCGTGCAGCAGCAAAGCCAGTCCACCGCCTGGGGCTTGCTGGGCCAGGCCGTGGCGATTGGCACAGGCGTGGGTGCCGCCGCCGATGTCACGGGCGTGCTGGGCAGCGCCTTTGTCCGTGGCTATGGCCGCGATATGGAGCTGGAGGCCGATGGTCTGGGGGCGCAGTACCTGGCCCGCAGTGGCTATGACCCGCAGGCGATGATCGAAGTGGTCAAGGTGCTGAAAAATCAGGAGGTTTTCAATCGCGATCAGGCCGCCAAGCGTGGTCAGGCGCAACCTGCCGGCGGTTACCACGGGTTGTTCGATACCCACCCGGATAACGATCGGCGTTTGCAGCAGGTGCTGGGCCCGGCGCGGGCCTTGGCCACCGGCCAGCAGGAGGTTAATCGCGAGGCTTTTCTCAAGCGCCTGGAAGGTTTGCCCTTTGGTGATTCTGCCGAAACCGGCGTGCGCCGTGGTCAGCGGTTCTATCATTCGGGCCTGGACTTTACCCTGGCGTTTCCCAAGGGTTGGAGCCTGCTCAATCGCCCGGATGCGCTGATTGGTCACACCGCCGATCAGCAGGCGTTTATTGCCATGACGCTTGAGGAAAACCCGCAGAGTCTTACGCCGGCTGAGTTGCTGCGCCAGCGTGTCGGCGGCCAACGGCTGGTGGCTGGAGTCGAGTTGCAGCAGGCTGGCCTCAAGGGCTATAGCGCAGTGATTCCCGGCAATGCCGCCAAGCGCGTGGCGGTGATCCAGCAGGAGTCGCGGGTTTACCTGTTTGTCGGTGCGGTGCGTGGTCAGGTCTCGCTGGAAAGCCAGGATGAGCAGTTTCTCAGCGTGATCAGAAGCTTCCGGCCGATGACTCGGGCCGAGCGCCAGCAGGCGCAACCGCTGCGTCTACATAGGGTCAAGGTCAGGCCGGGGCAGACCATCGAGGCGCTGGCCAAGGGTAGCAAGCTGCCGGGCGATGCCCTGGCGACCCTGCGTTTGCTGAATAATCTCTATCCTGACGGCGAGCCCAGACCGGAAGATTGGCTTAAAGTCGTACGCTAAGTCGCTGGACAATCGGCGGGCTTGTCAGTCTTGTGCAGCTGTATGCAACTTGCGTATCCTCGGCCGCCTGCCTGTTCAACAGCCCAAAGCGGAAATGCCAACATGTCTGATTTGAAAACAGCCGCTCTCGAATATCACGCCCATCCCCGTCCGGGTAAGCTGAGTGTCGAGCTAACCAAACCCACCGCCACTGCCCGCGACCTGTCGCTGGCTTACAGCCCGGGTGTCGCTGAGCCTGTGCGCGAAATCGCGCGTGATCCGGAGCTGGCGTACCGCTACACCGGCAAGGGTAACCTGGTGGCAGTTATTTCCGACGGCACCGCGATCCTGGGTCTTGGCGACCTCGGCCCGCTGGCTTCCAAGCCGGTGATGGAAGGTAAGGGCGTGCTGTTCAAGCGCTTTGCCGGTATCGACGTATTCGACATCGAAGTCGAGTCCGAGAGCCCGCAAGCCTTTATCGACACCGTACGTCGCATCTCCATCACCTTCGGTGGTATCAACCTGGAAGACATCAAGGCACCCGAGTGCTTTGAAATCGAACGCACGCTGATCGAACAGTGCGACATTCCAGTGTTCCACGATGACCAGCACGGCACCGCGATCGTCACCGCCGCCGGCATGCTCAACGCCCTGGAAATCGCCGGCAAGACCCTGCCTGAAGCCAAGATCGTCTGCCTGGGTGCCGGCGCTGCCGCCATCTCTTGCATGAAGCTGCTGGTGAGCATGGGTGCGAAGGTCGAAAACATCTTTATGGTCGATCGCAAGGGCGTGATCCACGCCGGCCGCGACGATCTGAACCAGTACAAGGCGGTATTCGCCAGTGAAACCGACAGGCGCACCCTGTCCGATGCACTGGATGGCGCTGACGTCTTCGTCGGCCTGTCGGGTGCCAACCTGCTGGCTCCTGAAGACCTCAAGCGCATGGCGTCGACCCCGATCGTGTTCGCCTGCTCCAACCCGGATCCGGAAATCAAGCCAGAACTGGCCCATGAAGTGCGTGATGACGTGATCATGGCCACCGGTCGTTCCGACTACCCGAACCAGGTCAACAACGTACTGGGCTTCCCCTTCATCTTCCGTGGTGCCCTGGACGTTCGCGCCACCCGCATCAACGAAGAAATGAAGATCGCCGCTGCCCTGGCCCTGCGTGATCTGGCCAAGCTGCCGGTACCGCAGGAAGTCTGCGACGCCTATGGCGGTATTCCCCTGTCGTTCGGTCGCGAGTACATCATTCCGAAGCCGATGGACCCGCGCCTGATCACCGTCGTTTGCGACGCGGTGGCCAAGGCTGCCATCGAAAGCGGTGTGGCGACCCTGCCGTATCCGAAGCACTACCCACTGCAGTCGGTGGATGACGTGTTCAACGGCTAAGCCGACACGCAATAAAAAACCCGCTTCGGCGGGTTTTTTATTGCGTGTCGATACGGTGTGCGGCACTTGCTGTGAAGGTTGACGTCGCTTGGCGCACTCTACTCTGCCCGCGGCACAGGCCGCTGAGCAGGGCGCATAGGGCTAGAACAGATCGAAGGGGGCTGCTTCGTCCGCGGGTAGCGGGCTGCCGGGAATGCCCAGGCCCATCTCGAACTCGCCCATGGACGGCGGCGAGTCTTCGCTCTTGAACAGCTCGTAGTAGGCATTCTGTGTGCCCGGGCTGGCGATGCGGCCGCTGTGCGGGTCGATGCGCAGGGTCAGCATGCCTTCGGGCTCAGCCTGCAGGTGGCTGGGCTTGTCTTTCAATGCCGCCGCCATGTAGTTCATCCAGATGGGCAGGGCCACGGTGCCGCCATACTCGTTGCGGCCGAGGCTCTCGGGCTGGTCGAAGCCGGCCCAGACGGTGGTGATGTAGTCGGCGTTGTAACCCGAGAACCAGCTGTCTTTCGATTCGTTGGTGGTACCGGTCTTGCCGGCCAGGTCATCGCGGCCGAGCGCCATGGCACGGCGTCCGGTGCCGCGTTTGATCACGTCCTGAAGCATGCTGGTCATGATATAGGCAGTTCGCTCGTCGATGATTCGTTCGGCGATGACGGGTTGGGCCTGATCGGCGGGTTGCAGGTCGTTGGCCTCTTGGGCGTGTTTGTTCGCGCGTTCGGGGGTTTGTGCGGGGTTGGCGACAAACAATATCTGCCCGGCGCGATCTTCTATGCGTTCGATCAGATAGGGCTCGGTTTTATAGCCGCCGCTGGCGAATACGCTCCAGCCTTCGGCGATTTCCATGGGGGTCAGGCTCGCCGTACCCAGAGCCAGGGAGAGGTTGGGCGGGAGGTCCTTCTTCTCGAAACCGAAGCGCTCGATATAGCGCAGGGTGCTGTCGATGCCGAGATCCTGCAGCAGGCGAATGGAAACCAGGTTGCGGGACTTGTACAGCGCTTCACGCAGGCGGATCGGACCGAGGAAGGTGTTGTTGTCGTTCTTCGGTCGCCAGACCTGGGCCAGGGCGTCGTCGGCAAAGACGATAGGAGCGTCGTTTACCAGTGAGGCGGCGGTATAGCCTTTATCCAGTGCGGCGCTGTAGACGAACGGCTTGAAGCTGGAACCGGGCTGGCGCTTGGCTTGGGCGGCGCGGTTGTAGTTACTCTGCTCGAAGGAGAAACCGCCAACCAGTGCGCGAATGGCCCCGTCCTGTGGGTCGAGGGACACCAATGCGCTTTGTGCTGCGGGCAGCTGCACAAAGCGCAGGCTGTCGTCGTCCTGGCGTTGCACGCGAATCAGGTCGCCAACCTGCACCACATCTCCCGGGCGCTGGGGGCGTGGGCCGATGCTATTGGTGTGGAGGAAAGGGCGGGCCCATTTCATGCTGTCCCAGGCCACTGCCGTTTCTTCGCCGGTGCGGGTCAGTACGAGGATGCCGCTGTTCTCGACCGCGGTGACGATTGCAGGCTCGAGACCACCCAGAGAGCTGAGTTTGTTCAGGCTAATCAGCCAGTCTTCCCGGGACATGTCGGGCAGGCGCTTCTCCGGTCCGCGATAGCCGTGGCGTTGGTCGTAGTCGATCAGCCCTTCGCGAACGGCACGGTTGGCGGCCTGCTGCAGGTCGCTGGGGACCGTGGTGGTGACGTTGAAACCTTCGGTATAGGCATCGCTACCGTAGCGGCCGACCATCTCGGCGCGAGCCATCTCCGCCACATAGGGCGCATCCAGTTCGGGGCGGGGAACGTGGTAGCTGACATTGATCGGCTCGGCCAGGGCTTCTTCATAGCGCTGTTGATCTATGCGGCCGAGGCTGTACATGCGTCCGAGAATCCAGTCGCGGCGCTCCATGGCGCGAGATGGATTGATCAGCGGGTTGAAGCGCGACGGGGCCTTGGGCAGGCCGGCAATCATGGCCATTTGCGCCAGGCTGATTTCGCTAATGGGTTTGCCGTAATAGACGTGAGATGCCGCCTCGATCCCATAGGCGCGGTTACCCAGGTAGATCTTGTTGACGTAGAGCTCGAGGATTTCGTTCTTGCTCAGCTCCCGCTCGATCTGCAAGGCGAGGAGGATTTCAGTGATCTTGCGCGAGAAGCTACGCTCGCTGGTAAGGAAGAAGTTCTTCGCCACCTGCATGGTGATGGTGCTGCCGCCGCTCTGGATCTGGCCGCTTTTCAGAATTTGCGTTGCAGCGCGCATCAGGCTGGTCAGGTCAACGCCATAATGGTTGGCAAAATTATCATCTTCGGCGGCCAGCAAGGCGCTGATGAAATCCTCGGGGATATCGGCGAAGGCGATGGGAGAGCGGCGCATTTCGCCGAACTCGGCGATCAGCTTGGCGTCGCTGCTGTAGACCCGTAGAGGAATCTGCAGCTGGATGCTGCGTAAAGATTCGACGGATGGAAGGCTGGGGCTAAGATAAAGAAACGCGCCGCTGAAACTGAGTAGCAGGCCACAAAAAGCAGCGACGCAAGACCAGCAGAAAAATCGCACAAGACGCATCAAGATTTTCGGATTTCCAGATAAAAGAACGAGTTAAGCGAAACTCAAGGTTAAAAGAGAAAAACTGATCACATTATAAGCGGTTTTTTTGCCGGGTAGCCATTTGCGCTTCTGTCAAGACTGTTATTTAATGTGAAAAAACATAAATAGTCCGTAAGTCGCGGATGCCAATAGGAAATCGGTCGTGCTAGGGCTCTTCAATAAGAAAGCGAATACGCTACTCGGGATCGATATCAGTTCGACCTCCGTCAAGCTCCTCGAATTGAGTCGCTCAGGAAGCCGCTACAAGGTAGAGGCTTACGCTGTCGAGCCGCTCCCGCCCAATGCTGTGGTCGAGAAAAACATCGCCGAGCTCGAAGGGGTCGGGCAGGCCCTTTCACGCGTTCTGGCGAAAGCCAAAAGCGGCGTGAAAACGGTTGCTGTGGCCGTCGCCGGTTCTGCGGTGATTACCAAGACCATCGAGATGGAGGCCGGGCTTTCCGACGACGAGCTGGAAAATCAGCTGACGATCGAGGCCGACCAATATATTCCCTACCCGCTCGAAGAAGTGGCGATCGACTTCGAAGTGCAGGGGCCTTCCCCGCGCAATGCGGATCGCGTCGAGGTGCTGCTGGCGGCATGTCGCAAGGAGAACGTCGAAGTGCGCGAAGCCGCCCTGGCGTTGGCCGGGCTGACAGCCAAGGTGGTCGATGTCGAAGCCTATGCCTTGGAGCGTGCCTATGGCTTGCTTGTAGAGCAGATGGGCAGTGGTCGCGACGAGCTGACCGTAGCCGTCGTCGATATTGGCGCGACCATGACCACCCTCAGCGTTCTGCACAACGGGCGGACCATCTACACCCGTGAACAATTGTTTGGGGGCAAGCAGCTCACTGAAGAAATTCAGCGTCGCTATGGCCTGTCTGTGGAAGAAGCCGGTCTTGCAAAAAAACAAGGCGGTCTCCCGGACGACTACGACAGTGAAGTTTTGCAACCGTTCAAAGAGGCTGTGGTCCAGCAGGTCGCACGCTCCCTGCAGTTCTTCTTTGCTGCCGGCCAGTTCAATGATGTCGATTACATCCTGCTCGCCGGCGGTACGGCTTCCATTCCCGACCTCGATCGCCTGATCCAGCAAAAGATTGGCACGCAGACCCTGGTGGCCAATCCCTTTGCCGATATGGCGCTGAGCGGCAAAGTCAATGCGGGAGCCCTGGCCAGTGATGCGCCGGCATTGATGATCGCCTGTGGTCTGGCAATGAGGAGTTTCGACTAATGGCGCGGATTAACCTTCTCCCATGGCGCGAGCAACTGCGTGAAGAGCGCAAGCAGCGTTTTCTGGTCACGCTGGCCGGTGTCCTTGCTGTTGCTGCAGGCGTGGTGTTTCTTGGCGACCAGTATCTGAGCGGTGCAATTGAGCAGCAGAACGCTCGAAATGAGTTCGTGCGCAAGGAAATTGCCGTCTTGGATGCACGCATCAAGGAAATTAGCGAACTAAAGACGCGTCGCCAGCAACTTCTGGAACGGATGAAGATCATTCAGGATCTTCAAGGCAATAGACCCATTATCGGGCGCGTATTCGATCAGTTGGTTCGCACTCTTCCTGATGGTGTTTATTTCAGTGCCGTCAAAATGACGGCTAAAAATATCGCCATCGTCGGTGCGGCAGAGTCGAATAATCGAGTATCCAACTTGATGCGCAATCTTGATGCTTCTGAATGGCTCACCCAGCCTAACCTGACCGAGGTCAAGTCGGTTACGGCCGGTGCTGTAGATCAGGCCAATGTGTTCAAGCTGAGTGTGCAGCAAACGCAGCCGGCGCTTGAAACGCAGGAGGTCAAGTAATGAGCTTGAATGATTCGTTGGAAAGCCTGCGTCAAATAAACTTGAGCGATCTGGACTTTAATAACGTCGGTTCGTGGCCTGCGGCAATAAAATTTATTGCCAGTCTGCTCCTGCTGATAGTTGTGCTGGCGCTGGGATATAACTTTCATCTGAAAGACTTGCAGGCGGAGTTCGAGCGTAAGCAAGGTGAGGAGGCTTCGCTAAAGAGTCAGTTCGCTACGAAAGCCTTTCAAGCTGCGAACCTTGAGGCATACAAGGAGCAAATGGCGGAGATGGAGGTTTCCTTTGGCTCCATGCTCAAGCAGTTGCCCAGCGATACCGAGGTTCCAGGGTTGCTGGAGGATATAACCCGGACCGGCTTGGGGAGTGGTCTCGAGTTTGAGGAAATCAAGTTGCTGCCTGAAGCAACTCAGCAGTTTTATATTGAATTGCCTATTCAGATTAAAGTGGTCGGTAGCTATCACGATCTGGCAACATTTGTCAGTGGCGTGGCGAGCCTACCCCGTATTGTGACGCTGCATGATTTCGAGTTGTTGCCATCGGCTTCGGATAGCAGTTCGACCTTGCGCATGAGTATCTTGGCCAAGACTTATCGCTACAATGATAAGGGGCTGGAAAAATGAAGTTCTCGAATTCGTTGTTAATCTGTGCTGTGCTGGGGTTGAGCGGTTGTGGCGCAAGTCATGATTTTTCCGATCTTCAGGCTTATATGGACGAGGTACGTGCACGTCCCAAAGGCTCTATTGAGCCCCTGCCAAAATTCCAGCCTTATGAAAGTTTTACCTACTCCGCTGCGTCAATGCGTAACCCTTTTCAGCCGCCTATCAAGATTGATATGACCAAGCGGGAGAAGGGTTCAAAGGATATTAAGCCTGACGAGTCGCGGACCAAGCAGTTTCTTGAAGACTTCAATATAGAAGTCTTTCAAATGGTTGGCACGCTCGCAAATGACGGTGGTGTATTTGCATTAGTCAGTGGTGCCGGCGGTGTCCATCGGGTCAAGGTGGGTGACTACTTGGGGCGTAATCATGGGCGCATTCTGGCCATTGATGAGTCGAAAATCGATGTGGTTGAAATCGTTCCAGATGGTGAAGGTGGCTGGCTGGAACGGCCGCGCAGCCTCTCCCTTAAGGAGCGCTCTTAATAAGAGCGGAGTGAATATGAAGAAAAATAACCGGTCTGCCCAACGGAACCTGATAATGAATAGCTCCCTTTCGCGTTTAGGTCTTTCCCTGTTGGCCGGGTTGTTGTCGCCATCGCTCCTGGCTGCGGATCTGCAGAAGCTTGATGTTGCGGCGCTGCCTGGCGACAAAGTCGAATTGAAATTGACCTTCGATGAGCCGGTGTTGGCCCCGCGTGGTTACACCATCGAGCAGCCTGCGCGTATCGCTCTGGACCTGCCGGGTGTATCCAACAAGCTAGGCGCGAAGAATCGTGAGTTGGGCGTCGGCAATGCGCGAAGTGTGACAGTCGTCGAGGCCAAGGATCGTACTCGGCTGATTATCAACTTGACCAATCTGGCACCCTACAACACCCGGGTCGAAGGTAATCACCTCTACGTGGTTGTAGGTGAGGGGGCTCGCACGGCGACGGCTGCTGTGCAATCTACCCCGGTTACCACTGCCGCGCCGGCCAAGGTTTATGCTCCGCAAGGGCGGGCTATCAGCAATATCGATTTTCAGCGTGGCGACCAGGGTGAGGGTAATGTCGTCATTACCCTGTCGGATGCTTCGGTGAGTCCTGATATTCAGGATCAGGGCGGCAAGATTCGCCTGGATTTTGCCAAGACCCAGCTCCCTGAGTCCCTGCGCGTACGCCTGGATGTGAAGGATTTTGCCACGCCGGTACAGTTTGTCAGCGCCAGCGGTTCGGCCGACAAGGCCAGTATCGTTATCGAGCCTACGGGGCTTTATGACTACCTGGCATACCAGACTGATAACAAGCTGACCCTGAGCATCAAACCATTGACTCAGGACGATGTAGAAGCCAGAAAGGCTGAACGTTTCGCCTACACCGGTGAGAAGCTCTCGCTGAATTTTCAGGATATCGATGTTCGTTCGGTGCTGCAGTTGATTGCCGACTTTACCGACTTGAATCTGGTGGCCAGCGATACAGTTTCCGGCAATATCACGCTGCGTTTGCAGAATGTGCCTTGGGATCAGGCCTTGGATTTGGTCCTGAAAACCAAGGGGCTGGATAAGCGCAAGATTGGCAACGTGTTGTTGGTCGCGCCGGCGGATGAAATTGCTGCACGTGAGCGGCAGGAGTTGGAGTCGCAGAAGCAGATTGCCGAGCTTGCGCCGCTGCGTCGCGAACTGATTCAGGTCAATTATGCCAAGGCCTCTGATATGGCCAAGTTGTTCCAGTCGGTCACCAGTGCCGAAGGTGCTGGTGATGATCGCGGCTCGATTACTGTCGATGATCGAACCAACAGTATTATTGCCTACCAGACTCAGGAGCGTCTTGACGAGCTGCGTCGTATTGTTGCGCAGCTCGATATTCCCGTGCGTCAGGTAATGGTTGAGGCGCGTATTGTTGAAGCGAATGTGGACTTCGACAAGTCGCTAGGTGTTGAGTGGCGTGGTGTAAGCCTCGGTGATAATAACTTCGTTGTGGGCGGGACCAATAGCCTGATCAAGGGAACTGACCCTCTCGAGATTCAGGCGGGTAATTTTGTTGATTTAGGGGCAATTGGTGCGAATACCGGCCTGAACTTGGGCTTTATTACCAACAACACCCTTCTCGATCTTGAATTGTCTGCGATGGAAAAGACCGGGAATGGCGAAGTGATTTCGCAGCCCAAGGTTGTTACCTCGGATAAAGAGACTGCGAAAATCCTCAAGGGGGCTGAAATTCCTTATCAGGAGGCCAGCTCCAGTGGTGCCACAAGTACGTCCTTCAAGCAGGCTGCCCTGTCTTTGGAAGTGACACCGCAGATTACGCCGGATAACCGTATCATTATGGAAGTCAAGGTAACCAAGGATGCCCCCGACTTTACTAATGCTGCAGCTAGCGGTGGTGTCCCGGCGATCAGTAAGAACGAGGTTAATGCCAAGGTGCTTGTGGCTGACGGCGAGACGATTGTAATCGGCGGTGTGTTCTCCAATACCCAGAGCAAGTCGGTAGACAAGGTCCCCTTCCTTGGCGATATTCCCTACTTGGGCGCTCTGTTCCGGCGTGATTTGGTCAAGGACAGCAAGTCCGAGTTGCTGATTTTCCTCACCCCACGCATCATGAACAACCAAGCCGTTGCGGTGAGCCGTTGATTAAGTGCGTAATTTGATTCTTGTTGGCCCGATGGGTGCTGGTAAAAGCACCATCGGGCGCTTGCTTGCCAAAGAGCTGCGGTTGCCCTTCAAGGACTCGGACAAGGAGATCGAGCAGCGCACGGGGGCGGATATTCCCTGGATCTTCGATGTCGAGGGTGAGCAGGGTTTTCGTGATCGTGAGCAGGCAGTGATTGCCGAGTTGTGTGATGTGGATGGCATGGTGCTGGCCACCGGCGGTGGCGCGGTAATGCGCTCGGAGAATCGTGCAGCGCTGCGCAGCGGCGGTCGTGTGGTGTATTTGCATGCCTCGGTCGAGCAGCAGGTCGATCGCACGTCGCGGGACCGCAATCGTCCTTTGCTGCGCTCGCCAAATCCCGGAAAAGTGCTGGCCGACCTGCTGGCTATTCGTGATCCCCTGTATCGCGAAATTGCAGATGTGGTAGTGGAAACCGATGAGCGTCCACCCCGTATGGTCGTTCAAGAGATATTGGAGCGCATCGAAGCGCTTCCTCCCCGTTAAAGCGCAGGCTGAACTGCGCTATCCTAGGGCCCTTTGCAATCTGGGGGCTTTATGCAAACTCTTCATGTCGAGCTCGGCGAGCGCACTTACCCCATTTATATCGGGAGCGACTTGCTGCGCCGTACGGATTTGTTGGCGGCGCATATCGCTGGCCGGCAGGTGGCCATTGTCACCAATGAAACGGTTGCCCCTCTTTATCTGGCTGCTCTGCAGCAGGCGCTGGCAGGGTATAGCGTGACTTCTGTTGTCTTGCCGGACGGCGAGGCCTTCAAGACCTGGGAGACCCTGCAACTCGTGTTCGACGGCTTGCTGGGCGCGCGACATGATCGGCGCACGACTGTCATCGCCCTAGGGGGTGGTGTGATCGGTGATATGGCCGGCTTTGCTGCGGCTTGCTACCAGCGCGGCGTCAATTTTATTCAGGTGCCTACCACCTTGTTGTCCCAGGTTGACTCATCGGTGGGCGGCAAGACCGGGATCAACCATCCGCTGGGCAAGAATATGGTGGGTGCGTTTTACCAGCCGCAGGCAGTGTTGATTGATACCGCCACGCTGGCGACCTTGCCGGCTCGCGAGCTGTCCGCAGGTCTGGCTGAGGTGATCAAGTATGGGTTGATCTGCGACGAGCCATTTTTGTCCTGGCTGGAAGAGCATATGGCGGCATTGCGCGGTCTCGACCAGGCGGCGCTGACGGCTGCCATTGCCCGTTCCTGTGCAGCCAAGGCGCGTGTAGTCGCTGCCGATGAGCGCGAGTCTGGCGTGCGTGCCACCTTGAACCTGGGGCATACCTTTGGCCATGCCATCGAGACCCATCAAGGCTATGGCGCATGGTTGCATGGCGAGGCCGTGGCGGCCGGAACCGTGATGGCGCTGGATATGTCCGAGCGTCTGGGCTGGATTTCCGCCGCCGAGCGTGATCGCGGCGTACGTTTGTTCGTGGCGGCCGGGCTGCCGGTGGTTCCGCCGCTGGACATGACCCCGGAAGATTTTATGGAGCATATGGCCGTCGACAAGAAAGTACTGGATGGCCAGCTGCGCCTGGTTTTGTTGCGAGGTTTGGGGGAGGCGGTTGTCACTGCCGATTTTGCCCCCGAGGTGTTGAATGCCACGTTGTGCACAGATTATTTGGCGCAACTGGATCGGCTTAAAAATTAATGAGTGCACCATGACCAGTTTGCATGCTGACGAGGCGTTTCTCGATCATTACCACTTCACTCACGATCCCTTTGCTGCGCGAGTGCCGGGTTTCAAGTTCTATCCTGCGCAGCGCAAGCCTGTTCTCGGGCAGTTGCATCACCTGGCGCGCTACAGCCAGTTGCTGTTGGTGGTCAGCGGCCCTGAGGGCAGCGGCAAAACCCTATTGCGTCAGGCGCTGGTGGCCAGTACCAATAAGCAGTCGGTGCAGAGTGTTGTGGTGTCCGCCAAGGGTGCGTCCGATCCTGCCAGTATGCTGCGTCTGCTCGCCCAGGGCTTGCAGGTGCAGCGTGGCGACCTGCCGTCGATTCTGGCTCAGGTTGGCCAGTTGGCGCTTACCGGGCAGGAAGTCTATGTCCTGGTCGATGATGCGCAAGACCTCAGCGATGCTGCGTTGAGCAGTCTGCTGAGTCTTTCTGCGGGCAATGCGGAAGGCCGCCCCCATGTATTCCTGTTTGCTGAGTCGGGCATTCTCTCGCATCTCGAGCAGCTGGCGGCAGGCGAAGAGTGTTTTCATGTCATCGAACTGCAGCCCTACAGCGAAGAGGAAACACGCGAGTACCTGTCACTGAGGCTGGATGGGGCTGGGCAGGGCATCGAGATTCTCTCGGATGCACAGGTTGCCACTATCCATGAGCAGTCCGGTGGCTGGCCGGGGGCGATTAATCGGGTGGCGCACGAAACCCTGACCGACGCCATGCTGGCGGATCGCCGGGCAGCTGGCCGTAAAGGCGTCGCCTGGAACTTACCGAAAAAACATCTGTTGGCCCTGCTGGTCGTGAGTCTCGGGGTGCTGGCTGCCTGGATGATGCAAGGGCGCGAGGCGAGCGAGGAGAATGTGCCGGTTATCGCACAGCTACCGCTCGATCAGGCGGCAACTCCGGCACCAGCGACCGGGGCGGCGGTCCCCGACAACGCTGCGCCTTCCATTCAGTTCGAGGGCACCAGTCAGCCAATGCCCTTGCCTCTGGTGGGTGAAGCGCAGCCGGTTATTCGCCAGCCCCTGGCTCAGGCAGCAGGCCTGAGTAATGCGGAGGAGAGTGATGGCGCGGCTGGCGAAGGTGTCATCGATCTGCCCGTTCCCGCGCCTGTCGCTCCGGTTACGCCTGTGCCGGTAGCCGTAGCGCCGCCCGTGGTGGTGCCCGAGCCTGTTAAACCTGCTCCTGCTCCTGCTCCTGCTCCTGCTCCTGCTCCTGCTCCTGCACCGGCCAAGCCAGCGGCCCCTGTGGCCGCTGCGCAGCCTGCGGCTGTGAGTGGCTGGTACGCTACGCAGGCTGGCTCGCGTTATACCCTGCAGATTCTGGGTTCGCGCTCCGAGAGCGGCGCGCAGGCCTTTGTTCGCGAGCATGGTGCCGAGTATCACTATTTCCGCAAGCAGCATCAGGGGCAGCCGCTTTATGTGGTGACCTACGGCAGCTTTGCGACCCGTGATGCGGCGCAGGTGGCGCTGCGCAGCTTGCCGGCCAAGGTGCAGGCTGGTAAACCATGGCCGCGCAACTTTGCCGGTATTCAGCAGGAGATTGCTCAGGCACGCTAGGCTTCGCCTGTCGTGCTGACCGATGGGTCGCTAACACGACCTTTTGGTCTGTTCCTTCGTTTTCGCGACATAAGCTTTCACTGCTTCGTCACTTAGATTTGTGACGGTCTGGGTGGGTATGTACAATGACCACCCTTTCGCCTGCGCAAAGCTGGGGCTTAGTCCTGCGCGCATGGTAAGTGGTTGAATTAGAAAGTAATTGCCTTGTAATAGGCCGTCTGGTGAGAGTCCCTATGAAAGCAGGTTTGTACCGTCCTGATGAGTTCAAGGATAACTGCGGCTTCGGCCTTATCGCCCATATGCAGGGTGAGGCTAGCCATCACCTGCTGCAGACCGCGATTGAAGCCCTGACATGCATGACCCACCGTGGCGGGATCAACGCCGACGGTAAAACCGGTGACGGTTGCGGTCTACTGATCCAGAAGCCTGATGCTTTCCTGCGGGCCATGGCCCAACAGCATTTTGCCGTCGAACTGCCCAAGCAGTACGCCGTGGGCATGGTGTTCTTCAACCAGGACCCGGTTAAAGCCGAAGTTGCCCGCGAAAACATGAATCGCGAGATTCTCGCTGCCGGCCTGAGCCTGGTCGGCTGGCGCAAAGTGCCAATCGACACCAGCGTACTCGGCCGTCTGGCGCTTGAGCGTCTGCCACAGATCGAGCAGGTGTTTATCGGTGGCGAAGGCCTGTCCGATCAGGAATTTGCGATCAAGCTGTTCAGCGCTCGTCGTCGTTCCTCGGTGAGCAACACCGCTGACAGCGATCACTACATCTGCAGCTTTTCGCACAAGACCATCATCTACAAAGGCCTGATGATGCCGGCCGATCTGCAGCAGTTCTACCCGGATCTGGGTGATGAGCGCCTGCAGACCGCCATTTGCGTCTTCCACCAGCGCTTCTCCACCAACACTCTGCCGAAGTGGCCGCTGGCTCAGCCGTTCCGCTTCCTGGCGCACAACGGTGAAATCAACACCATCACCGGTAACCGCAACTGGGCCCAGGCGCGTCGCCTGAAGTTCGCCAACGACCAGATCTTCGATCTCGAAGAGCTCGGCCCGCTGGTCAACCGCGTGGGTTCCGACTCCTCGAGCATGGACAACATGCTCGAGCTGATGGTCACCGGTGGCATCGACCTGTTCCGCGGCGTGCGCATGCTGATTCCGCCAGCCTGGCAGAACGTCGAAACCATGGACGCTGATCTGCGTGCGTTCTACGAATACAACTCCATGCACATGGAGCCCTGGGATGGTCCTGCCGGTGTGGTTCTTACCGATGGTCGCCACGCCGTGTGCCTGCTCGACCGTAACGGTCTGCGGCCGGCGCGCTGGGTGACCACCAAGAATGGTTACATCACCCTGGCTTCTGAAATCGGCGTGTGGAACTACGCACCTGAGGACGTATTGGCCAAGGGGCGCGTAGGCCCGGGGCAGATTCTCGCGGTAGACACCGAAACCGGGCAGATCCTCGGCAGCGACGATATCGACAACCGTCTGAAGTCGCGTCATCCCTACAAGCAGTGGATGCGCAAGAGTGCCCAGCGCATTCAGGCGACCCTGGAAGACAACGATCACGGTTCGGCGTTCTACGACCAGGATCAGCTCAAGCAGTACATGAAGATGTACCAGGTCACCTTCGAGGAGCGTGATCAGGTGCTGCGTCCGCTGGGCGAACAAGGCCAGGAGGCAGTCGGCTCCATGGGTGACGACACGCCGATGGCCGTGCTCAGCCAGCGCGTGCGCTCGCCGTACGACTACTTCCGTCAGCAGTTCGCCCAGGTCACCAACCCGCCTATCGATCCGCTGCGTGAAGCCATCGTCATGTCGCTGGAGATCTGCCTCGGTGCCGAGCGCAATATCTTCGAAGAGTCGCCAGAGCACGCCGCTCGCGTGATTCTCAGCAGCCCGGTGATTTCGCCGGCCAAGTGGCGCGCCTTGATGAACCTGGATCGTCCAGGCTTCGAGCGTCAGCTGATCGACATGAACTACGACGAGTCGATCGGTCTGGAAGCTGCCGTGCGCAATATGGCCGATCAGGCTGAAGAAGCCGTGCGCGCCGGCAAGGTGCTGCTGGTTCTGTCTGATCGTCATATCGCCCCGGGCAAGCTGCCGGCTCACGCCTCGCTGGTTACCGGTGCGATTCACCACCGCCTGACCGAAAAAGGCCTGCGTTGTGACTGCAACATCCTGGTCGAGACTGCAACTGCCCGCGACCCGCACCACTATGCCGTGCTGCTCGGCTTCGGCGCGTCGGCGGTTTACCCGTTCCTAGCTTACGAAGTGCTGGGCGACCTGATTCGCACCGGCGAAGTGCTCGGCGATCTGTATGAAGTGTTCAAGCACTACCGCAAAGGCATCTCCAAGGGCCTGCTGAAGATCCTGTCGAAGATGGGTATCTCCACCGTCGCCTCCTACCGTGGTGCGCAGCTGTTTGAAGCGGTTGGCCTGGCCGATGACGTCACCGAGATGTGCTTCCGGGGTGTGGCCAGTCGCATCAAGGGTGCGCGCTTCGTCGATATCGAAGCCGAGCAGAAGCTGCTGGCGCATGAGGCCTGGAACGCGCGCAAGTCGATTCAGCAAGGCGGCCTGCTCAAGTTTGTCTACGGCGGCGAGTACCACGCCTACAACCCGGACGTGGTCAACACCCTGCAGGCTGCTGTGCAGCAGGGCAGCTACGAGAAGTTCAAGGAATACACCACGCTGGTCGACACCCGTCCGGTGTCGATGCTGCGCGACCTGCTGCAACTGAAGCTGGCCGATCAGCCACTGGCGCTGGATCAGGTTGAGCCGCTGGGCGAGATTCTCAAGCGCTTCGACTCCGCCGGGATTTCCCTCGGTGCGTTGTCACCTGAAGCCCATGAAGCCATCGCCGAAGCGATGAACCGCCTGGGCGCGCGCTCCAACTCCGGTGAGGGCGGCGAAGACCCGGCCCGTTATGGCACCGTGCGCAGCTCGAAGATCAAGCAGGTGGCCACTGGCCGTTTCGGTGTAACCCCGGAATACCTGGTCAACGCCGAAGTGCTGCAGATCAAGGTAGCCCAGGGTGCCAAGCCCGGTGAGGGCGGCCAGCTGCCGGGCGGCAAGGTCAACGGTCTGATCGCCAAGCTGCGTTACGCAGTGCCAGGAGTGACCCTGATTTCGCCACCGCCGCACCATGACATTTATTCCATCGAAGACCTGGCGCAGCTGATCTATGACCTCAAGCAGGTCAACCCGGCTGCTCTGGTATCGGTCAAGCTGGTGGCGGAAGCCGGTGTCGGCACCATCGCCGCCGGTGTGGCCAAGGCCTATGCCGACCTGATCACCATCTCCGGTTACGACGGTGGTACCGGCGCATCGCCGCTGACCTCGATCAAGTACGCCGGCGCGCCGTGGGAACTCGGCCTGGCCGAAACCCACCAGACCCTGCGCGGTAACGACCTGCGCGGCAAGGTGCGGGTACAGACCGACGGCGGCTTGAAAACCGGCCTGGACGTGATCAAGGCCGCCATCCTTGGTGCCGAGAGCTTCGGCTTCGGTACTGCGCCGATGATCGCCCTGGGCTGCAAATACCTGCGTATCTGTCACCTGAACAACTGCGCCACCGGCGTGGCCACCCAGAACGACAAGCTGCGCAAGGATCACTTCATCGGCACCGTCGAAATGGTGATGAACTTCTTCACCTATGTCGCCGAAGAAACCCGCGAGTGGCTGGCCAAGCTGGGCGTACGTAGCCTGGAAGAGCTGATCGGGCGTACCGATCTGCTGGAAATGCTGCCGGGCGAAACCGCCAAGCAGGGGCATCTGGACCTGACCCCGCTGCTCGGCAGCGACCATATTCCGGCCGACAAGCCGCAGTTCTGCCTGGTTGACCGCAACCCGCCGTTTGACGAAGGCCTGCTGGCCGAGAAGATGGTCGAGTTGGCCACGTCGGCGATCGATGCTGCCAGCGGTGCTGAGTTTGATCTGGAAATCTGTAACTGCGACCGTTCCATCGGTGCCCGTGTCTCCGGCGAAATTGCCCGCAAACACGGCAACCAGGGCATGGCCAAGGCACCGATCACCTTCCGCTTCAAGGGCACTGCGGGCCAGAGCTTCGGCGTGTGGAACGCCGGTGGTCTGAACCTGTACCTGGAAGGCGACGCCAACGACTACGTCGGCAAGGGCATGACCGGTGGCAAGCTGGTGATCACCCCGCCGAAGGGCAGCCCGTTCAAGACCCAGGACAGCGCCATCATCGGCAACACCTGCCTGTACGGTGCCACTGGCGGCAAGCTGTTCGCCGCGGGTACCGCCGGCGAGCGTTTCGCCGTGCGTAACTCCGGTGCGCACACCGTAGTGGAAGGCACTGGCGACCATTGCTGCGAATACATGACTGGCGGCTTTGTCTGCGTACTGGGCAAGACCGGCTACAACTTCGGTTCCGGCATGACCGGCGGTTTCGCCTACGTGCTCGATCTGGATAACAGCTTCTACGATCGCGTTAACCACGAGCTGGTGGAAATTCAGCGGATCAACAATGAGTCGATGGAGGCTTACCGTAGCCACCTGGAGCGCGTGCTCGCCGAGTACGTCCAGGAAACATCGAGTGAGTGGGGCGCGACCCTGCTGGAAAACCTGGACGACTACCTGCGCAAGTTCTGGCTGGTCAAACCGAAGGCGGCAAGCCTGAAGTCGTTGCTCTCCAGCACCCGTGCCAACCCGCAATAAGAATGCGCCTGAAGTGGTTTGATGAGGTATTGCAATGACTGAACGTCTGAATAACGACTTCCAGTTCATCGAAGTCGGGCGCAAAGACCCGAAGAAGAAACTGTTGCGTCAGCGTAAGAAAGAGTTCGTCGAGATCTACGACAACTTCAAGCCTGCGCAAGCGGCTGACCAGGCGCATCGTTGCCTGGGCTGCGGTAACCCCTATTGCGAATGGAAGTGCCCGGTGCACAACTTCATTCCCAACTGGCTCAAGCTGGTGTCCGAGGGCAACATCCTCGCCGCCGCCGAACTGTCGCACCAGACCAACACCCTGCCGGAAGTCTGCGGCCGCGTGTGTCCGCAGGATCGTCTGTGCGAGGGTGCCTGCACCCTGAACGACGGCTTTGGCGCGGTGACCATCGGTTCGGTGGAGAAGTACATCACCGACACGGCCTTCGCCATGGGCTGGCGTCCGGATATGTCGCGCGTGGTGCCAACCGGCAAGCGCGTTGCGGTGATCGGTGCTGGCCCGGCAGGTCTCGGCTGCGCCGACGTGCTGGTGCGCAACGGTGTGACCCCGGTGGTGTTCGACAAGAACCCGGAAATCGGCGGCCTGCTGACCTTCGGTATTCCCGAGTTCAAGCTGGAGAAGAGCGTGCTGAGCAATCGCCGCGAAGTCTTCACCGGCATGGGCGTCGAGTTCCGCCTGAACACCGAGATCGGCACAGACATCACCATGCAGCAGCTGCTGGATGAGTACGATGCCGTGTTTATGGGCATGGGCACCTACACCTATATGAAGGGCGGCTTCCCCGGTGAAGACCTGCCGGGCGTCACCGATGCCCTGGATTTCCTGATCGCCAACGTCAACCGCAACCTCGGTTTCGAGAAGAACGCGGAAGATTTTATCGACATGAAGGGCAAGCGCATCGTCGTTCTCGGCGGCGGCGACACCGCGATGGACTGCAACCGCACCTCGATTCGCCAGGGGGCCAAGTCGGTTACCTGCGCCTATCGCCGCGACGAAGAAAACATGCCGGGCTCACGCAAGGAAGTGAAGAACGCCAAGGAAGAAGGGGTGAAATTCCTCTTCAACCGCCAGCCCATCGCCATCGTCGGTGAAGACAAGGTTGAAGGCGTGAAAGTGGTCGAGACTCGTCTCGGCGCACCGGATGCCCGTGGCCGTCGCAGCCCCGAGCCGATTCCTGGTTCTGAGGAAATCATCCCGGCCGAAGCCGTGCTGATCGCCTTCGGTTTCCGCCCAAGCCCGGCTGCCTGGTTCAGCGATTTCGAGATCGAAACCGACAGCCAGGGCCGTGTAGTGGCACCGGAGCAGAGCCAGTTCAAGCACCAGACCAGCAACCCGAAAATCTTCGCCGGTGGCGATATGGTGCGTGGTTCCGATCTGGTGGTGACGGCGATCTTCGAGGGGCGGAACGCCGCTGAAGGTATCCTCGACTATCTCGGCGTTTAAGCCGTCTTAGGTCTGCGCGGCTGGGGTTTGTAGTCGCGCGGGTCAATCGCGAAGCTTTCCAGGCGTGAGCGTAGGGTGGTGGGCTTGAGTTCCAGCAGGCGTGCGGCACCATCTTTGCCCGATACCTTGCCGGCGCAAGCCGTGAGTGCTGCGATCAGATTGTCTCGTAGCTGTTTGCGTTGTTCGCCCTGGGTAAGAATGCGTGCATCCTGATCGGCAGGCGGTGCTGTCATGTGCGCTGCGCCACCATCACTGGGTAGGTCCAGGCGTAGGCGGGTGCCGGGGGAGATGATCATCGCGCGTTCGATGAGATTTTCCAGTTCGCGAATATTCCCGGGCCAGGAATACGCCTGCAGGCGCTGAATGTCCGCAAGACGCAGGCTGGGCTGAGGGCGGTTCAGTTGCCGGCAAACACGGCTTAGAAAGTGCTGAGCAAGTGCCGGGATGTCTTCCAGGCGCTGACGCAGTGGTGCCGACTCGATAGGGAATACGTTCAGGCGAAAGTAAAGGTCCTCGCGGAAGCGTCCGTCCCGTACTTCGTGGCGCAGGTCGCGGTTGGTCGCGGCGATTACCCTGACATCCACTTGGCGTGTACGCGTGTCGCCTACCCTTTCCAGCTGTTGCTCCTGCAGCACTCGGAGCAACTTGCTTTGCAACTCCAGAGGGATTTCGCCGACCTCATCGAGGAACAGGGTGCCGCCATCGGCCAGCTCGAAGCGTCCGACGCGATCATTTATCGCTCCGGTGAAGGCACCGCGAATATGACCGAAGAACTCGCTCTCAAATAGGTCGCGCGGCACTGCGGCACAGTTGACCCGGATTAGCGGTCGGCTTCTGCGCCCACTATTGTCGTGGATGGCTCGCGCAATCAGCTCTTTGCCGGTGCCCGATTCGCCGCTGATCAATACGTTGGCCCCGGTTGGTGCCACCAGTTCGATTTGTCGAATCACTTGTTGCATGGCCGCGCTGCGGCCGACCAGATTGTGTTGGGCGTAGTCGCCGCGAATTTCCTCCTGCAGATAGGCGTTCTCAAGCTCCAGGCGCTGCTGCAGTTGTTGCACTTCGCTGAGGGCCTGACGCAGACGGCGTTCGCTCTCCAGTCGTTCGCTGATGTCGCGGAACACCACCACCGCGCCCACCAGTTCGCCATCGTCACGCAGGGGCGTGCTGGTGTACTCCACGGGGATGGGCTTGCCGTCCTTGCTCCAGAACACCTCGTCGGCTACCTGGTGCACTTCGCCGTCATTGAATGCTGCGTAGATGGGGCAGGTGTGACCGTCGTAGCTACTGCCGTCGGGGTGATGATGGTGGATTAGATCATGAATGCTGTGACCTATCAGGTCTTCGGCATGCCAGCCCAGAATGCGTTCGGCCGCTGGGTTGACGAAGGTGGTTTCACCCTTTCGATTAACCCCGTAGATGCCCTCGCCCGCGGCACCTAGTATCAGCTGATTTTGCCGTTCAAACTGGTGAAAGATGCGCTCAACACCTCTCCATTCCAGCAGCCCGCGGCGTTGATAGCGCTCGGCCTCTGCCAATCCGCGCAGGCCGTCGAGTTGCCTGCGTTCCTGGATCAGCAGGCCCAGTAGAGCTTCGTCATTGCTTTCCAGGCTGCTGCCGCTGATCTCTACTTCTAGGCGTTGTGCGTTGCAGTTCTGCACGCCGAGTTCATCGCGCCAGGCATGCCCGCGCACTTGCACCTCTTCGGTAAACGTGACCAGGCCGCCCAGGTCATGGGCCCACAAGCGGCTGGCGCGCTGAGCCGGCAGGGCTTGGTCCGACCAGCCCAGCAGGCGGCAAGCGGCGGCATTGGCATGCAGAATCCGATCACTGGCGGGCGCGATGATCAAGCAGGGGATGTGCATCTGCTGGAAGAACAGGGCAGCACTGGTGCGGGCATCGGGCATAAGTGTGTCCAGAACAAGGGTCTACGAGGTCTATCAAGGCCCATGCCAATAAACGAATATTCGTAATAAAGAAATGCGGAATCTCGTTATTTACGACTTTTCGTACTCATATTTTTTTATAGAAAACCATATTAATCAGTTAGTTAGTTATGGTTTTTGGGTTGGTATGGCTCCTGCAATTGTGATCCGCGACAGCCAATTACGGCATGTGGATTTCAGTATCTCGATGCCCCGTTTGGGGGCATGCGACAGCAGGAGGAATCACGATGAGCGTCAACAGCCTGGATGACCCATTTAACCCCGGCAGCGAACTAACCCATGGTGGTGGTTGCGCTTGCCAGCGCTGTGCGCCGAGTGCCAGCGCCTTGCCCGACAACAGTGAAGCCATGCTTGATCGTGCCATAGAGAGCGCCATCGTAAGGGGGGTGTTCGGTCATAACGAACTGTCGCGGCGCAGCTTTATGGGCATGGTCGGTGGCGGCGTGGCAGCCGCCATTCTCGGCAGTCTGATTCCTATGGATGCAGTCAAGGCCGCGGTCAAAGACAGCCTCGGGCCGCTGGAAAAAAAGCAGCTGAAGATCGGTTTCGTCCCCATTACCTGTGCCACGCCGATCATCATGGCCGACCCCATGGGCTTTTATGCCAAGTACGGGCTCGAAGTCGAGACAGTAAAAACGGCGGGTTGGGCCGTGGCCCGTGACAAGTCCCTGGCCGGTGAATATGACGCTTCGCACATGCTCTCGCCGATGCCGCTGGCGATCAGCATGGGGTTGGGCTCCAGCAAGGTGCCGTTCATCATGCCGGCGCTGGAGAACGTCAACGGTCAAGCCATTGTGCTGGCCATGGAGCATCAGGATAAACGTGATCCTAAGCTCTGGAAGGGTATGCGCTTCGGGGTGCCGTTCGAGTATTCGATGCACAATTTCCTGCTGCGTTACTACCTGGCCGAGCATGGCCTGGACCCGGATCGCGATGTGCAGATTCGAGTGGTGCCGCCACCGGAGATGGTCGCCAACCTGCGCGCCGGCAACCTTGATGGCTTCCTTTCGCCAGACCCGTTCAACCAGCGTGCGGTGTGGGAGAAGGTCGGCTTTATTCACCTGTTAACCAAAGACCTTTGGGCCGGTCATCCCTGCTGTGCATTTGCCTGCAGCCAGCGCTTTGCCAGCGAGAACCCCAACACTTATAGCGCCCTGCTGCATGCCCTGATCGATGCCACCCAGTATTCCTCGCAGGCGGAAAATCGCAAGGCTGTGGCCGAAGCCATTTCCACCAAGAACTACCTCAACCAGCCTGTGGCTGTGGTGCAGCAGGTATTGAGCGGGCGCTATGCCGACGGCTTGGGCAATGTGCTGGAGGACCCCAAGCGGATCGACTTCGACCCCTTCCCCTGGCAGTCCATGGCTGTGTGGATCCTGACCCAGATGAAACGCTGGGGCTACGTTCAGGGTGATCTGGATTACCGCGGTATCGCCGAGCAGGTTTACCGGGTCGCGGATGCCGGCAAGGTGATGGCCGAGATGGGCATGCCGGTGCCGGCTGACCCCTACAAGTCCTTCAGCGTAATGGGTAAACCGTTCAACCCGGCTGATCCGGAAGGTTATCTCTCCAGCTTCCCGCTGCGGAGGTCATGATGACGGCAGCCATCTCTATGCGCGCAGCGATTCTGTCCGTGCTGCTGTTGGTCATCTCGCTTGGCCTTTGGGAGGTGCTGTGCCGTGAGCCGGCGGGCGTGGTGCCGGCAGCTGATGATGAGTATGCCCTGCTGATGGGGGCGGCCGATCAGGAAGCTAGGGTGCCGCCACCCTCGGTGGTGTTTGTGCATGCATTCAATGAGTTGAGCCAGCCTTTCTACGATAAAGGGCCTAACGATAAAGGGATCGGCATTCAGCTGGGGCACTCCTTGTATCGGGTGCTCACGGGCTACCTCCTGGCGGCCCTGGTGGCGATACCGATTGGTTTCGTCATAGGCATGTCGCCGCTCATGTATCGGGCGCTCAATCCCTTTATTCAGATCCTGCGGCCGATTTCGCCGCTGGCCTGGATGCCCTTGGCGCTTTTTGTGATTCAGGACTCAGAGACCTCGGCGATCTTCGTGATCTTCATCTGCTCGGTATGGCCGATGCTGCTTAACACGGCCTTTGGTGTGGCCGGCGTGCGCCGTGACTGGATCAATGTGGCCCGTACCCATGAGCTCAGTCCGCTGCGCACGGCCTTCAGCGTGATTCTGCCTGCAGCGATGCCGACCATCCTCACCGGTATGCGCATCTCGGTAGGTATCGCCTGGCTGGTGATTGTGGCGGCCGAGATGCTCGTGGGCGGTACCGGTATTGGCTACTACGTTTGGAACGAGTGGAACAACCTGGATCTGGCCAGCGTGATCTTCTCGATTCTATTGATCGGTGTGGTGGGCATGCTGCTCGACCTCATGCTGGGCGGTGTCGCCCGCCTTGTCAGCTATCAGGAGTGAGTGATGTCCCGTTATTTTCTTGATGCCAGACGTCTGGCAAAGCGCTTCCCGCAACCCGGCGGCGAGCCGCTGACTGTGTTCGAAAATGTCAGCTTCGGCCTCGATCAAGGTGAGTTCGTCTGCATCATCGGCCACTCCGGTTGTGGCAAGTCGACCATCCTCAACGCGCTGGCCGGCCTCGACAGCTTCAGCGAGGGCACCCTGGAAATGGCCGGCAAGGAAGTCGCCGGGCCCAGCCTGGAGCGCGGAGTGGTGTTTCAGAACTACAGCCTTTTACCCTGGCTCAACGCCCTGGAAAACGTCGAGTTCGGCGTGCGCGCCCGCTTCCCCCAGTGGTCGCGTGAGCAGCAGCGTGCCCATAGCCGGCAATACCTGGAGATGGTTGGTTTGGGCGGCTCCGAGTTGCGTAAGCCGGCGCAGCTGTCAGGCGGGATGCGTCAACGCGTGAGCATTGCCCGGGCCTTTGCCACCCAGCCGCAGCTGCTGCTGCTCGACGAGCCCTTCGGTGCGTTGGACGCCCTGACGCGCGGCGTCATTCAGGATGAACTGATCAAGATCTGGAGCGCCACCCGGCAAACCGTATTCATGATCACCCACGATGTCGACGAGGCGATTCTGCTGGCCGATCGCATCCTGCTGATGACCAACGGCCCCCAGGCGCGGATTGCTGAGTCGGTAAAGATCGACATACCGCGGCCGCGCCAGCGTGACCAAGTCATTCACCACCCGGCCTACTACCGCATCCGCAATCATCTGGTGGATTTTTTGGTGACCCGCTCCGCCCAACTGCAGGGGCAGGTAGACACCGATGGCAGCGGTTTTCCGCCGGAGATCAATCCTGCCCTGGACGAGCCGAAAGCGGCCAGGGTTGTACCACTGACCCCTGTGAAGGAGCTTCACCATGGATAAGCAACAAATGCGCACCGCCATCCTCGACGCCAAACAGCGTCTGGGTCTGAATTGGGCCGCCCTGGGCCAAGGCATCGGCATGTCGCCGGTGTGGACCACCTCCGCCTGCTTGGGTATGAACAGCATGGCACCAGCCCAGGCTCAGGCGCTGTGCGAGATGTTGGAACTGCCGGATGAGGTTTCCCTGGCTCTGCAGGCCTTCCCGCACAAGCATTGGGACAAGGCCATTCCCACCGATCCACTGATCTACCGTTTCTACGAAATGATCAACGTTTACGGTGACACCATTAAGGAATTGATCCATGAGGAGTTCGGTGACGGCATCATGAGCGCCATCGACTTCAGCATGGATATTTCCCGCGTAGCTGATCCCAAGGGTGATCGGGTGCAGATTGTCCTCAATGGCAAGTTCCTGCCTTATCGCAGCTGGTAATCGACGAGAAAAATCGTCGCAATGGATAAAAGGCACGGCACTCGCCGTGCCTTTTGTTTTGCGCTCTGCGAAAATGCCCGCACTTTTTGACCGATTACTTTTCTCGGGAACTGCCATGACCACCCTGAAGAACGACCGCTTCCTTCGTGCTCTGCTCAAGCAACCTGTCGATGTCACCCCGGTGTGGATGATGCGCCAGGCTGGTCGTTACCTGCCGGAATACCGCGCCACCCGCGCCAAGGCCGGCAACTTCGTCAACCTGATGAAGAACCCGGAATTGGCCTGCGAGGTCACCATTCAGCCGCTGGATCGCTACCCGCAGCTGGACGCGGCGATTCTGTTCTCCGACATCCTGACCATCCCCGATGCCATGGGCCAGGGCCTGTATTTCGAGACCGGTGAAGGCCCGCGCTTCAAGAAGGTCATCAGCTCGATGGCGGATATCGAGGCGCTGCCGATTCCCGATCCGGAGCAGGACCTGGGTTATGTGATGGATGCCGTGCGTACCATCCGCCGCGAGCTGAATGGCCGCGTGCCGTTGATTGGCTTCACCGGCAGTCCCTGGACCCTGGCTACTTATATGGTTGAAGGCGGCTCGTCGAAGGACTTCCGCAAGTCCAAGGCCATGCTCTACGACAACCCGCAGGCCATGCATGCGCTGCTCGACAAGCTGGCGCAGTCAGTCACCGCCTACCTCAATGGGCAGATCAAAGCCGGCGCGCAAGCGGTGCAAATCTTTGACTCATGGGGTGGTTCGTTGTCTGCGGCGGCTTACCAGGAGTTCTCTCTGGCCTATATGCAGAAGATCATCGACGGCCTGATCCGCGAGCACGATGGTCGCCGCGTGCCGGTGATCCTGTTTACCAAGGGTGGCGGCCTGTGGCTGGAGTCCATGGCTGATACCGGTGCCGAGGCGCTGGGCCTGGACTGGACCTGCGATATCGGCAGCGCTCGTGCCCGTGTTGGCAACAAGGTGGCACTGCAGGGCAATATGGACCCTAGCGTGCTGTATGCCAATCCGGCGGCGATCCGCACCGAAGTCGGGCGTATTCTCGCCGCTTACGGGCATGGCAGCGGCCAGGTGTTCAACCTAGGCCATGGCATCACCCCTGAAGTCGACCCGGCTCACGCCGGTGCGTTCTTCGAAGCGGTGCATGAGCTGTCGGCGCAATACCATCAATAAACGCCAAGAAAACTAAGGCCGCTAATGCGGCCTTAGTTTTATCTGCGTGCGGCTCAGGGCTTACGCAAATCGCGCACGGCCCTTACCAGTGCCAGCTGTTCGGTTGCGCTGAGCGTGTCAGCGTAGCCGGGCATGGCCCCGGGGCCCTTGGCAATGGCGTCGAGGATATCGCTGTCGCTGCTGTTGTCCTGCCACTTGGCTTTACTCAGGTTCTGCGCAAAGTACAGCCAGCCGCGCAGGGTGTTGGCGCGGCCGTCTGCAGCGTGGCATTTGGCGCAGTGCTGACGATATAGCTGCTGGCCATCCACTTCGGCCAGCGCGGGGAGGCTGGTGAGCAGGGTCAGTGCAGCGAGCAGGCCGAGCAGCGTCGGCTTATTTGACATTGGCCAGGTTACCCTTGAGCGCTACGCCCGCCATGATTGCGCCGGCGTGGCATTCGTACTTCTGACTGTCCTTGTACTCGATGTTCTTGTAGTTGCTGGCCAGGTCGACCACGGCGTTGGCACCGGCAGCCTTGGCCGCATTCTGCAGGCGGATCAAGGCCGATTGCAGCACCCAGCTGCACGCCTCTTCGTCGCTCTTGTTGAAGGCGTTGGTCTTCTGGCTGGTAGTAACGCCGGATTTGACCACGCTGACCGCGCCAGCCGGCTTGTTGCCCGCCAGGTAGAACTTCACGCTGCCGTCCAGGCGACCGGCATTCAGGGCCTCCTGCACAACCGCGTCGAATGGCAGAAAGTGGGTGGTGTCGCGGGCCTGGCTTACCGCTGGCAACAGGCTCAGGCAGGCGGCAGCAAGGATCCAGTTCTTGGCGTTCATCGGGTGACTCCTTTCTTGTGAGTTTCTGGTCAGGGTGTTGCGCAAAAAATCAGTGTAAGCCAGCTGCTTTCTAGCTCCAGCGCTTGAAGATCAGCGAGGTATTCACCCCACCAAAGGCGAAGTTGTTGTTCATCACGTACTGGTGGCTCATCTGGCGGAATTCGCCGCGCAGGTAGTCCAGCTCGCCGCAGGCCGGATCGATATTTTCCAGGTTCAGGGTCGGCACATAGCTGTCCGCGTTCATCATTTCGATGCTGAACCAGGACTCCAGCGCGCCGCAGGCCCCCAAAGTGTGGCCGAAGTAGCTCTTCTGCGAGCTGATCGGCATCTGGCTGCCGAACAGTTCCTGGGTGGCCAGGGTTTCGGCGACATCGCCCTGCTCGGTGGCGGTGCCGTGGCCGTTGACGTAGCCGATGGCAGAGGGTTCTAAACCGGCATCCTGCAGCGCCAGTTCCATCGCCCCGCGCATGGTCGCCTGCACCGGTTTGGTGGCGTGCTGGCCGTCTGAGGTACAACCAAAACCGACGATTTCGGCATGGATGGTCGCGCCACGGGCCAGGGCGTGCTCCAGCTCTTCAAGGACCAGGATGCCGGCACCTTCGCCGATCACCAGGCCATCGCGGCCGCTGTCGTAGGGGCGCGGTGAGGTGTGCGGGGCGTCGTTCTTCAGGCTGGTGGCATAGAGTGCATCGAAGACCATGGCCTCGGTCGGGCAGAGTTCCTCGGCACCGCCGGCGAGCATCATCGGCAGGCGGCCGAACTTGATCGCCTCATAGGCGTAGCCGATGCCCTGGCTGCCACTGGTGCAGGCGCTGGAGGTGGGGATCAGGCGGCCCTTGAGGCCGAAGAAGATGCTGATATTGGCCGCCGTGGTGTGCGGCATCATGCGGATATAGGAGTTGGCGTTGAGGCCATCGGCCACCGAGTTGAGCAGCATATTGCCGAACGCCTTGATCTCGTCGGTGCTGCCGGTGGAGGAACCGCAGGCCACGCCCATACGGCCATCCTGAATGCACGGGTCGCCGAGCAGGCCGGCATGTTCCAGTGCACGTTCGGCAGCGTACACCACGAGTTTGGAGACCCGGCCCATGCTGCGGGTCTGCTTGCGGTTCCAGTGCTTGGGTTGCACGAAGTCATCCACCGGGCCGCCGAGGCGGGTGTTCAGCTCGCTGAACCTGTCCCACTCATGCATGTAGCGGATACCGCTCTTGCCCGCTCTGAAGTTCGCCTCAATCGTCGGCCAGTCGCTGCCCAGCGAGGTCACGCCGGCCATGCCGGTGACTACAACCCGTTTGCATCCGTTCATCAGCACAACCCACCGTTCACCGCGAGGACCTGGCGGGTAATGTAGGCCGCCTCCTCGGACATCAGAAAATTCACCGCGCCGGCCACTTCTTCCGGGGTGCCCATGCGTTGCGCCGGGACCATCTTGAGGATTTCCTCGATGGGCACATCGGCATCGAGGATCTCGGTATCGATCAGCCCCGGTGCCACGCAGTTGACCGTGATCTTGCGCTTGCCCAGCTCGATCGCCAAGGCCTTGGCCGCGCCGATAATGCCGGCCTTGGAGGCGCTGTAGTTGACCTGGCCGCGATTGCCGATCAGCCCGGAGACCGAGGTGATGCAGACGATGCGTCCGGCCTTGCGCCGCCGCACCATGGGCATGGTCAGCGGATGCAGCACGTTATAGAAACCGTCCAGATTGGTGCGCATGACGATGTCCCAGTCCTCCTCGCTCAGCGCCGGGAAGGCACCGTCGCGGGTCAGGCCGGCATTGCACACCACGCCGTAATACGCGCCGTGCTGCTCGACATCGGCCTCCAGCGCCGCGCGGCAGGCGGCGCGGTCGGAGACGTCGAATTGCAGAATGCGCGCCTGCTGGCCCAGCTCAAGAATCTGCGCCTGCACCGCCTCGGCTTCCTCGCGGCGGGCGCGGCAATGCAGCACGATGTCATAGCCGCTCTTGGCCAGACGCAAGGCAATCGCCCGGCCGATGCCACGGCTGGAACCGGTGACCAGAATGGTTTCGCGCATGGCCGCTGTTTCGCTCATGACTGGGACCCCTCAAATTCTTCCTGAAGATAACTGGCCACCTGGGGTGGACGGAATACGTTAAGGCGGGCCAGGGCCTCGATGCCGGGACCGCGCAGCTGGCATTCGAATACGCCCATGCCGTTGTCATCCTGCAGCGAGCGGCTCGCATGGATATGCAGCTCGGCTCCGGCCGGGAAGCGTTCGACATTGCACTCGTATTTGCGCGTGCCGAGGAGAAAGCCCAACTCCACCGGCTCGCCGCGCAGGCGCGCCTGGCAACCGGCGTAGGCCGCCACGCTCTGCGCCATCAGTTCGATGCCAACCCAGGCCGGCAGGCTACCGTCTTCCAGGTTAAACAGGCCGCCGTTGCGGATGGTCAGCTGGGTTTCGATGTCCTCGTCGCCAAAGCGCTGCACTTGGTCGATCAGGATCATGTCAGCGGCGTGGGGGATCAGTTCGGCGATTGGCCATTGGCTCATGGGTGTTCTCCTGGCATTTCGCCGTGCTCTTCACTCATCTCATCACCCAAGAGCAGGCTGATATTGTTACCGCCAAAGGCGAAGGAGTTGCTCATCAGTCGGCGTGGGCGACTGCTGCTCAGTTGCGTACCGGGCTGTACCAGATTCAGTGCCGGCAAGGCCGGGTCAGCCTGGCCGTCCCACAGGTGCGGCGGTAGCAACTGCTGCGGGTTGTACGTGCTCAAGGTCAGCCAGCAGAAGGCTGCTTCCAGTGCGCCGGCCGCGCCCAGGGTGTGACCGATCATGGGTTTGCTCGATGAGCAGGGCACCCCGTGCGGGAAGATCGCCTGTACCGCCAGACTTTCCATGGCGTCGTTATGGGTAGTGGCGGTGCCATGCAGGTTCAGATAGTCGACCTGATCAGCGTTGATCCCGGCCGCCGCCAGGGCCTTGGTCATGGCCGACTGAGCACCGAGGCCCTCGGGGTGCGGTGCGGAAATATGGTGGGCGTCGGAGCAGGCACCGCCGCCAAGCAGGGCGATTGGTAAGGCGCTCTGGGATACGGCACCCCGGGCCGCACTGCCAGGCAGCGCTTCTTTAGTCATTAAGAACAGTGCCGCACCTTCGCCGATATTGATGCCATGGCGATTGACGGAAAACGGCTGGCAGCGCTCCGCCGAGACCGCTTCCAGGGCGGAAAAGCCGTTCAGGGTCAGGCGACACAGGCTGTCCACGCCGCCACAGATCACCGCATCACATACACCTAGGTTCAGCAGGCGCTGCGCGCTTAACAGCGCCCTCGCGCCCGAGGTACAGGCGGTGGAAATGCTGAAGCACGGCCCGCTCAGGCCCAGCCAGTCACTGAGGAAGTTCGCCGGTTCAGCCAGCTCCTGTTGCGCATAGTGATAATGCGCTGGCAACTTGCCCTCATTGAGGTAGGTGGCGAGGCTCTGGCTGGCTTCCTCGATGCCCGAGGTGCTGGTGCCGAGCACCACGGCGATACGCTCTGCGCCGAAACGACTGATGGCGGCGCGCAGCTCTGGCTCGATCTCCAGGGCGGCCGCCAGCAACAGCTGGTTATTGCGACTGGGCGGATGACCCGGCAAGTCGGGCAACTCCGGCAGGCTGCCGGGCACTGCGCCGACGGTCAGCGCGCGCTCGGCCACCCAGCCGCTTTGCGCTTGCATGCCGTTGCTATCGCCGGCAAACAGCGCCTTTGCTACCGCCTGCTTGCCTTGGCCGAGGGCGCAGTTAAGGCCCAGTGCGTTGAGGTAGACCGGCATCAGGGAATCTCTTCGTCGGCGAGGGCATAGACCCGGTAACTCAGTACCTGGCCCTGGCTCAGGGTGAAATCCAGCGGCGCGCGGTAGTCGATCAGCCAGTGCGGGTTAAGCCGGCGCTGACCGTCGGCCAATTGTTGCCAGGTGCCCGGCGCGTAGCTGGCGGGCAGTTTGTCTAGAGGGGTGAGGGCGAACAGCAGGGCGGCGAACAGCTCCTGGGCTTCGCTATTGGGCGGCAGCAGGCCATCGGCGCGCCACTTGCCATCTTCCAGCAGTTGCCGCGCCAGGGGAATGCCAAGGGGATCGAACAGCGACCAGCGCAGTGCCGATTGTTCGGCCTGCACCACCAGCCACCAGATCTGCTGATCCGTGCCTTGCTGGCGTTCTACGCGCAGCGCGGCCGGCAGTGGCGCGCCGAAGGTTGGGGCGCTCAGCGGCAGCGGCGTGCGTGCGGCGCAGGCGCTCAGCAGCAGGCAGAGACCGAGCAGGGCGATGCGTTTCATACAGAATTTGCCTCGAGCGGCTTGCGCGCCACCACATTGACCAGGGTTTCATTGCGCTGGCCAACGGGTTTGGGCTTCATCAGGCCCCAGCGTTCCAGCAGGCCAAAGTCCTTGGAACGGCTCCACCACAGATAGGGGTAAGAGATGTTACTGGCGGCGAACGCGAAGCCCTGGCCGCGCAACATAGCCAGATAGCCTTCGGCGCTTTTCTGCACATGCATGGGGTGGCGGAACAGCCAGCGGATCACCCAGGTGTCGATGTAGTACTGGGTGGATTCAGCGAACATTAGGTAACCACCCGGTTTGAGTACACGCCAGAATTCGGCCAGGGCCTGCTCCTGCTCGACCAGATGATGGAAGGTCTGGTGGCAGAACAGCAGGTCAACGCTGGCGTCAGGCAGGTCGATGGCCGCGCAGTCGCTGGCAATCAGCTGCACATCCAGACCCAGACACTCGGCCTCGGCGCGCGAGCGGTCGAGGCTGTGCGGGTCGGCATCCAGGCCGATCATCCGCGCCGGTTTGAAGGCTTCGGCCAGCAGGCCGAAGGACTTGCCCTGGCCGCAGCCAGCATCCAGCAGCACCGGCGACTCTGGCAGCGGGCCGGCGAACAGACCGCGCAGATCATTGATCGCCACGCGCAGCACATGGTGTTGCCAGACATGGCTCTGCAGAAACCAGAAACCGAAGCGGGTTTCCTCGACGTAAGTGGCGGCCGGGTTGCTCATAAATATCCTTATCAACTAGTGGCGCAAAGTTCGGCGAGTACCCGCAGGCGGCGGCGCGGTTCGGCGACATAGGGGTTTTTCTGATCCCAGGCGTAGCCGGCGAGGATCGAGCTGATCATTCGGCGGATTTCCGGCTGGGCCCTCTCGAAATGAATCACGTCCTGGAAGCTGCCGTCGTACCAGCCCTCGACATACACGCGGAAGGTGTCGACGCCGCGCTTGAGTGGAATAGCAAAATCATGCTCCCAGTCCACCGTCTCGCCGCTGAGCTGACGGTGCAGGGTGCCTGCGGCCATGCTCGCCGAGCGCATGGCGATGGTTACCCCGGAGCTGAACACCGGGTCGAGGAATTCCGCGGCGTTGCCGAGCAGCGCAAAGCCCGGGCCGTGCAGGGTTTTGACGTTGGCCGAGTAGCCGCCGATGGTGCGCGCCGGGGTGTCCCACACGGCGTTTTTCAGCATCTTGTGCAGGCTGGGGGCCTCTTCGATAAATTGCTTGAGGCAGGCGTCCAGATCCTCTGGGCGACCCGTAAAGCGGCCGACCTCGGCCACCACACCCACCGAGCAGCGGCCGTTGCTGAACGGGATGGTCCAGAACCACACATCGCGCAGGGTCGGGTGGGTGGTGATCAGGATCTTCTCGCGGTCAAAGCCGGTGCCTTCGCTGCGGTCTTCGACGTGGGTAAACACCGCCTGGCGCACCGGGAAGTTCGACGGCGTGTCGAGGTCGAGCAGGCGCGGCAGCACGCGGCCGTAGCCACTGCCATCGAGGACGAAGGCGCATTGCACTTGGTACTCGTGGCCATCGGCCAAACGGCGCACGCTCAGGCGTGGGCAGTCGCCGCTGCGCGCGCCGCTGAAGTCGACGGCGAAGATTTCCTCTTCATAGCGGATTTCCACGCCCTGCAATTCGGCCTGGTCGGCCAGCAGCTTGTCGAAGTCGGCGCGCAGCACCTGATAGGTTGACCCCTGACCTTTGGTGAAGGTGTCGCGGAAATCGAACTCGGTGTAGCGCTCGCCCCAGCTGAAGGCCGCGCCATGTTTGGTCTGGAAGCCGGCCGCGCGCACCGCGTCGAGCATCCCGGCTTCTTCGACGAAGTCCAGGCAATGCGACAGCAGGCTTTCGCCAATCGAGAAGCGTGGGAAGCGCTGGCGTTCGAGCACCAGCACGTCATGGCCGTTGCGCTTGAGCAGCGCTGCGGCAATCGCCCCGGACGGACCGGCCCCGATGACTACGACCTGACGTTTTTCGACTTCAAGAGACTTCATCGCGGCTTATGCCTCATTAATGAACGGTAATGGTTCGGAGTGTTCATGCAGTGTGTCTCTGGCTTGTACCGCTCTGTTGGGTGCCCGCCCATGGCGCAAGGAGGAAGCAGAACAGCAGACCGAGGCTGATCGCCAGGCCGAAGTTGGCGATCGCCGGAGTGTCGCTGATCAGCAGCAGGCCGAACGACAGCCAGCTGGTCAGCGCCGAGAGCAGGGTGCCGAGCAGGCTGACCGCCGGCCCGCCGATATTCTCGCGCATCAGAATGGCGTAATCGACGCCGATGGCGGTGATCAAGAGCAGGCCAAACAGGCTGAACAGGGTCAGCGGCTGGCCCAGCCAACCGAGGCAGGCCAGCGCAGCGAGGGCCGCCAGCAGCGGCAGGCAGACCACTCGCAATGCGCCGCCGAGGCCGAAGGGCAGGCACAGCAACAGCAGGATGGCGATGGAGGACAGCAGTTTCAGTTCGGCGGCGCTGAGTTGGGTGGCACTGAACAGCGCATTGAGTTCGCTGATCCGATCTACCAGCTGCACCCCCGGCAGGCCCTCGACCAGCGGCTGGAGTTCGCTGCTGTTGCTAAGCCCTTGCAGGCTGACCAGCCCGGCCACACCGTCTGCATGAGCGCCTAGCCACAGCGGTCGCCAGGCCTCGCCCAGGGGGCTGGCCAGGGCCTGTTCCAGGCTGGCCTGGTTATTTTGCTGGAGCGCGAGCAGCTCGCCGTGCAGCGCGGCCGGCGGAATGCCCAGATCGAGCAGCGGCTGCCAGTGCTGCGGCAGTGCGCCTAGCGCGGCACGCAACTCCTGCAGTTGGCTATCCGGGGCGACCAGTTGGCTGAGGGCGCGGTAGTCACGCAATTGGCCGTTCTGCACGGCCTGATCCAGGCGCTGGCTGAGCGCCGCCTGGCGCTCCAGCAATTGCTGCGGGTTAGCGGCGCGGATCAGGAAGAACTGGCTGGTGGGCTGCTGGCCGGTCAGCTCGGCGATGCGCTGGGCCTCGGCCAACAGGCGCGGTTCCTGGCCCAGCCACTGGCGCAGGTCATTCTGCGTATGCAGTTGCCACAGGCCACCGGCGCAGAACAGCAGGAGCAATGCCAGCAGCGGCGCGCTGCCGACTTTGCCTAGCAGGCGTGCCCGACCGGCCAGCAGGTGTTGGCTAAAACTCAGCAGTTGCGGCGCTGGGCTTAGCCGCAGGCCGCGCAGCCAGGCCGGCAGCAGGCATACCGAGCACAGATAGGCGGCAATCAGCCCAGCGGCAGAAAACACTGCGACCTGGGTCAGCGCCGGAAACGGGGTAAAGGCCAGTGCCAGGTAGCCGATCAGGTTGGTGCCCAGGCTCAGGCTCAGGCCCGGCAGGGTGGCGCGCAGGGCACCCCAGCTGCTCCAGCCTTCGCGGCCTTCGGCGTTGCTCCAGCTTTTGCTCAAATAGTGTTGCGGATAGTCGGCGGCGACCCCGGTCAGGCTGGCACCGAGCACCAGGGTCAGGGCGTTGATCTGGCCGAATACCAGCACGCAGGCGGTGCAGCCGGCGAGCAGCGCCATGCCTATGGGCAGCAGGCTGACCAGCACCCGCACGCGGCGGAAGGCCAGCAGCAGCAACAGCAGGGTGCCGAGCGTCGCGCCGCCGCCAATCAGGCTGATCTCGCGGGTGGCCTTGGCCTGCCCGGCGGCAGCGTACAGCACGCCGCCGGCCGCCAGCAGCTGCCCGCCGGCTGCTTCGACCTGTGCGCGGGTAGCGGCGACTTGCGCGGCAATCAGCGGCGGCTCCTGCATATCGAAGGCACTGCCCTGAGCGCTGGCGCGCAGCAGGGCCCAGGTCATTCCGGGTTCTTCCAGCAGCAGTGCGCCGCTGCTCAGGTCGGCCTGGATGCGACTGCCGGGATTCAGCGCCTGCTGCGCACGTGCGCCCAGGCCCAGCCAATCCTGCTCGATGGGCAGCAGGCTAAAGCCTGCAAAGGTGTCGAACAGCTGGGCGGCGCGTTGTTCGATCAACTGCTGTGGTTGTTCCAGCAACAGCTGGCGATCCGCCGCCGGCAACAGGGCCAGGCGGTTGTGGCGCAGGTAGTCGCGCAGCGCCGCGAGATCGCTGTCGACGCTCCACTGCACCTGGGCAAAGCGCCCGCTGCCGCGCCACTGCTCGCCCACCTGCTGGACCAGGGCAATCGCCTGGTCGCGCTGCGGGTGGCCGATCAGCAGTAGCAGGTCGCGATTGAGCGGCTCCTGCATACGCTGCTCGGCTTGCTGGACCAGGGCGTCGCCGCTGCCGGCGGGCAACAGGGCGAGCATATCTGCCGCTACGGGTGGGCCGTTGCGCCACTGCCAGGCGGCGAGCGCCAGCAGCGCTGCAAGCAGCAGCAGAAAGGCGCGCGGCAGCCAGCGTTCACTGGGCAAAGTCGCGTTGCTCCTGCTCGCTCAAGGCATCACCGGCCAGGCTTTCTGGCAGGCGCAGCACGCTGTGATCGCCCTGGGTTTCATGCAGCTCGATACGCTGCACCAGCGCGCCGCCGTCGATCTGGATGCGGCTGAAAATCTGCTTGAGCAACACCGAGTTCGGCACCAGGCGCAGTTGCCAGGCCTCGGCAGTGCCGCTCAGTTGCAGCTGGAAATCCCGCGCCAGGCCGCTGTGGTCGCCCTTGAGTACGGCGAGAAACAGCTGGCTCTGCTGGGCCGCGACATCCTGGCCGGGTTGCTGCTGCCAGCCATTGGGCGTGCGCTTGGCGATGCCCTGGCCGTCGATGCGGTAATCCTGCTTGAGCGGGCTTTGCAGCTGCCAGAGCAGGCCGAGATCGCGGCTGAGGACAAACTGGCCGCGACTGGTCAGCGGCTGCGGCAGGGCGCGCAGGTGCTTTTCCTGAATCAGCGGGCCGCGTACCACGGCAGGTTTGGCCAGCTGAGCGCTGAGCTGGTCGAGGTCGAAGGCACAAGCATCGGATGCCAGAAGCAGCAGAAACGCAAGCTGTAGCCCGGATGCAATCCGGGAGCGGTGGCGGGTCGGAGAACGCTTTCCGGATTTCATCCGGGCTACGAGGCCGGCACCGCGTTGGGTATCACCAAGCTCAACCCAGCCTACGGGGTTGAGTACGCGGCTTAATCCGGCCCAAAGACTGTTCACGCCAGCACCTTTTCGACGGCATCGATCAGCACCTTGGGCGAAGCAAACTGCATTTCCCGGGTGGCGATTTCCACCGCCACCTGCACGCTGCTGCCCCGGGTCATGCGTTCGCCGCTGGCGGCATCGGTGATCAGGTAGTTGATCTTCAGGCGGTTCTCCCATTCGATCAGGTCGGCGCGCACGATGATCTTCTGGCTGAACTGCGCGCCACGGATATAGCGCAGCTGCAGGTCGATCACCGGCCAGGCGTAGCCGGCGTCGCGCATCTGCACGTAGTTGTGGCCGAGCTTGTCGAGCAGGGCGCAGCGCGCTTGTTCGAAGTATTTGACGTAGTGGCCGTGCCAGACCACTTCCATCATGTCGACGTCGAAGAACGGCACCACCAGCTCGATCTCGGCTTGTAATACGCCTTTGCTACGCATGGACGGCTCCTCGGCGAGCGCACCCTACGCGGTGTTCAGCGCTGGTCGTAGGGTGCGCCGTGCGCACCAGGGCAAACTTAGGCATAAAGCCTCCAGTGCTGTTCGCGGATACGCACCAGGCACAGGCGCAGTTCGGCTTCCAGGGCACGGTCCTCGATCACCGGGTGGAAGTCCACGGCCAGCTGTTCGCGCATGGCGACGACGGGGGGCGGGATATCGCTCTTGCCGTCGCGCTGACGCAGCCACACGCCCTGGTTGGCGGCCAGCAGGGTGGCGGCGGCCACCTGTTCGGTCAGTTCCAGGCTGCGCAGAGCGTCGCGGGCGGCGATGGTGCCCATGCTTACCTTGTCCTGGTTGTGGCACTCGGTGGAGCGCGAGAACACGCTGGCCGGCATGGTGTTTTTCAGGGCTTCGGCGGTCCAGGCGCTGGTGCCGATCTGCACGGCCTTGAAGCCATGGTTGATCATTGCGCTGACGCTCGGCGCGCCAGACAGGTTGCTCGGCAGACCGTGGTTGTAGCGGCTGTCGACCAGCAGGGCGAGCTGCCGATCAAGCAGGTCGGCGACGTTGCCCACCAGGTTTTTCAGGCTGTCCATGGCGAAGGCGATATGCCCGCCGTAGAAGTGCCCGCCGTGCAGCACGCGTTCGGCTTCGGCGTCGATCAGCGGGTTGTCGTTGGCGCTGTTCAGTTCGATCTCGATGAACTGGCGCAGCAGCCCCAGGCTGTCGGCCAGCACGCCCAGCACATGCGGCGCGCAGCGCAGCGAGTAGCGATCCTGCAGGCGATGCAGCGGCGCGGTCGGCGCGTCGATGGCCAGGTCCTGGCGCAGCCAGGCGGCGACCTGCATCTGCCCCGGGTGCGGCTTGGCGGCGAACAGGCGTTCGTCGAAGTGTTCCGGGTTGCCTTCCAGCGCCACCACATTGAGCGCGGTGATGCGTGTTGCCAGTTTGAGCAGGTACGCGGCGCGGGAGAACGCCTGGCAGGCCAAGGCGGTCATCACCGCCGTGCCATTCATCAGCGCCAGTGCCTCTTTCGGGCGCAGGGTCAGCGGCGTCCAGCCGAGTTCAGCATGTACGTCGGCAGCGCTGCGGCGCTCACCCTTGAACATCACCTCGCGCTCGCCTGACAGAGTGGCGGCGACGTAGGACAGCGGCGTGAGGTCGCCACTGGCACCCACCGAGCCTTCTTCCGGAATCAGCGGCAGCACATCAAATTCGAGAAACGCCTGCAGGCGTTCCAGCAGTTCCACGCGCACCCCGGAAACGCCCTGACACAGCGACTGCAGCCGCGCGGCCAGTACCGCGCGGGTGCTGGCTTCATCCAGCAGCTTGCCCAGACCGCAGCCGTGGAAGGTATAGAGGTGGCGCGGCAGCGCCTCGACCTGGTGCAGCGGTACCGCCACCACGCAGGAGTCGCCGTAGCCGGTGGTAACGCCGTAGATCACGCCTTCCTTGTCCAGCAGGCTGTCGAGAAAGCGCGCGCCCTTGGCGATCTTCTCGCGGTAGGCGGCATCGCTCTGCAGCTGCGCCGGGGCGCTGCGGCTGGCCAGGGCCACGACCTGCTCGATGGACAAGTGGGCTTCGCCGAAGATCACCGGGTCAGGCTGATATGTCGTCATCTTTATTCCAGAAGGGGTAGAAATTGAACCATTGCAGGGGCGCATCCAGGCAACGCTGCGCGAGCTGGTCGGCGTAGCGCTGGGTCCAGTGGCGGATCACCTCGTCACGTTCGCTGCGCTTCCACTGCAGGCGCTCGGCGAAGGGTTCGATGATCACCTGGTAGCGGTTATCGATTTTCAGGCAGTGAATCAGATTGACCGGGCATTGCAGCAGCCCGGCCAGCAACCAGGGGCCTTGCGGGAAGGCGGCGGGCTTGCCGAGGAAGTTTACGCGGACCTTGCGGCTGCCCTTGAGCGGTACGCGGTCGCCGGCTATCGCCAGCCATTCACCGCGCTCCAGACGCTCGGACAATTGCAGCATGATCGCCGCGTCCAGCTCACTGACCTGAATCAGGCGCAGGTGGGTGGCACCGGCCTCGCCGAGCAGGCGGTTGAACTGTTCGGCGTGTTTGGTGTGCACCAGCACGTTCATCGTCACCCGTTCGCCGAGTTCGGCCAGGGCGCGGCAGACTTCCAGGTTGCCCAGGTGCGCGGCCACCAGCATCTGCCCACGGCCTTGCTGGTGCAGCTGGGCACAGGCGCTGCCCGGGTCGACCAGGGTCACCTGTTCCAGACCGAGCTTGCCGTTCCACACGTCGAGCTTGTCCAGCAGGGTATCGGCGAAACTCATGAACTGACGAAATACCGACCGGCGAGTGGGCTGCAGCTCGGCACGGCCGCTCCAGTTGGCCAGGTTACGTTGGTACTGATGAATGCTGCGCCGCGCCTCGCTGCCGAACAGGTAGAAATACAGCACGATCAGGTACAGCAGTGGGCTGATCAGGCGGCGGCCGAGCAGGCGCGCCAACCAGGCGGTGAACTTCATCAGAACAAAACTGCCGCGCTCGCGCTGCCCGGCCCAGTGCTGCTGGCCACTCATGCGCGGCACCTGCGCCAGAGGATCTGCGGGGCGCGCAGCAACATGCCGAAGAACAGCTTGGCGTGCATCTTCGAGATCAGCGCGTTGTCGTGCCACAGGCGAAAGTGCGAAAGGCCATCCAGCGGGTAATGCACCTTGGTCGGCAGCCAGTGCATCGGCTGATTGCGCCAGGCCAGGCGCACCAGAATCTCGGTGTCGAAATCCATGCGCTTGCCGATGCTGACCGCGTCGATCAGCGCCAGGGTGGCCGGCAGCGGGTACACGCGAAAGCCGCACATGGAATCACGGATGCTCAGCGACAGGGTGTTGATCCACACCCACACGTGGGTCAGGTAGCGCGCGTAGAGGCGGCCTTTCGGCACGCTGTCGTCGTACTGCGGGTAGCCGCAGATCAGCGCCTCGGGCGCGGCTTGCGAGGCCTGGATAAAGCGCGGCAAATCGCTGAGGTCATGCTGGCCGTCGGCGTCCACCTGCAGCGCATGACTGAAGCCCAGGCGCGCCGCTTCACGCAGGCCGGCCATCACCGCGCCGCCCTTGCCCTGGTTGACCGCCAGGCGCAGCAGATGGGTGTCGGGTTGCTCGGCAAGCTGATCCATCACCGCGGCGCAGGCCGGACTGGAGGCGTCGTCCACCAGTACGCAGGGCAGGCCGGCCGCATGCAGCGCGGCGACCACCACGGGCAGCGCATGCTCGTGGTTGTAAACCGGAATAACGGCGCAGGGCTTAGTCATGGGGAGGGCCCTGCGTAGGATGGGTCGGGCCGCGCAGGTGGAGCAACGCGATACCCATCGAGCCGTTGTTGGGTATCGCTACGCTCAACACCAACCTACAAAAGTCACTCATTGTGCTGGCCCCAATAAAATACGTCCGGACGAGCAGGCGGCTTCGCCGTTGCGGTAGGCGAAATACAGCTTGCCGCGCGCGGCGTCGAAACGCAGGGTCAGCTGCAGGCGATCGCCGGGGCGCGCCAGTTGCTGGAATTTCAGCACTTCCATGCCGCTGAAGCGCGGAGGCAGGTCCACGATCAGGCGGCTTGCCAGTTGCTGCGCCCAATCGACCTGGACCACGCCCGGCAGCACCGGGGTCTGCGGAAAGTGGCCGGTGAAGTGCGCCAGGTCCAGCGGCACCTCCAGCTCCAGCCGCCATTCGCCGTCCTGCTCCACAGCCGACAGCGGCTCCACCTGGGTTGGCCGTGGTGCTGCCAGCAGCGTTTCCACTGTGGCTTGCGCCAGTTTGCCCTGGTTGTTGTAGGGCAGCTGAGCGAGTAGCCGCCAGCGCCGGGGCAGGGCGATGGCTTCGCAATGACCGGCCAGATGGCGGCGCAGGGTTTCGGTGACGGTCTTGCGCCCCTGGTTACGCAGCGCATGCAGGCCGGCCGGGCTCAGGGCCACCAGGGCACCGAGATAGGCGCGGCCTTGCTGAACCACGCCCAGGCGCACGTCGCTGACCCATTCATGGCCGAGCAGCGCCTGTTCCAGCATGGGCAGGGAAATGCGCTTTTCTTCCAGCTTGATAATGCGGTCCAGGCGACCGCGCAGGGCGAAGCGGCCATTGGCCTGCAACTCCACCGCATCGGCGGTCTGCTCGCGGTGGCCGGCCGGCAGGTAGGGCGAGGTCAGGTGCAGCGCACCTTCGCCGTTCTGCCCCAGCTCTATTCCGGCAAAGGGCGTCCACAGCTCACCGCCCTGACGCCAGGCAATGCCGCCGGTTTCCGAGCTGCCGTAGATTTCCGTGGGCCATTGGCCAAGCAGGTTCTGCAGCTCGATGGCTGTTTCTGGCGGCAGCGCGCCACCCGAGGAAAACACTTGGCGTACCGCGCGCAGTGCCTGCCAGTTGAGGTTATTGCCCATTCTCTTCAACAGGGCAGGGCTGGCAACCCAGGCGAAGTCGCCGCCGCTGGCCAGGCTTTCGCGCTGCAGGTCCTCAGGAAATGGCTGGGCGCGGCGCAGAAAGACGCGGCCGGCACACAGCGGCCAGAGCACGCGAAACAGCAGGCCGTAGATATGCTGGGTGGCGACGCTGCCGAGGATGGTCGCGTTGCCCAGTTGCTCGCCCCAGAGCTGCTCCAGGGCGGTCACTTCATTGGCCAGCTGGCGCAGGGATTTGTCGATCAGCTTGGCTTCGCCGCTGGAGCCGGAGGTGCACAGGGTCAGCTGACATTGGTCGAGATCGAGTGGGGCTGGCAACAATGCCGCGCTGTCGGCGTCAAGCAGGCCGTCAAGCGTAGCGACGCCCGTACTATCCAGCCATAGTTCACACTGCGTGCTCATGCGCTGGCGGGTCTGCGGCTGTGCGTCGGCCGGCAGCAGCACGGCAATTCCGGCGCGCCAGGCGGCCAGCAGGGCGATGGCCAGTTCAGCGGCATCGTCGAGGTACAGCGCCAGGCGCTTTACGCCACGGCGTTGCAGCTCAGCGGCCAGCTGCAGGGCGTGCTGGCGCAGCTGGGGCTGATCCAGATCTGCGGTTACTGCGCGGCCTGGGTGGGCTTCGAGCAGCAGGTGCTCGAGGGGCAGCCAGTTCATTCATGTCTCCTTACACGCTGGCGTACCAGCCATTCACCGGCAAACAGCAGGCCCATCAGGCCATAGGAAATCAGCCCGGTGTACAGGGTCCACCAGCTCAGCGGAGCCCAGAAATTCAGCGCCACCACCACCAGGCCGTTGGCCAGGAAGAACCAGGCCCAGACCGCGGTGACCAGGCGCGTGTAGCGGATCGCCACCTCCGGCAGCTGCGGTTCGGTCAGGCGCGCCAGGCGTTCGATCAGCGGCGGGCCGAACTTCAGGCTGAGGCCGAACAGCGCCAGCAGCAGGCCGTTGAGCAGCACCGGATACCAGCGCAGCAGCGCGGGCTCACCGGCGAGACCCAGCAGCAGGCAGAAGCCCAGGGCCACCGCGGTCATCCAGCGGTTGCCGGGCTTGCCGCGCTGGCTCAGGGCGCGGGCCAACCACAGGCCGCCGAGCAACGCGGCGAACAGGCGTGGCGACAGGTGCTCCATGCCGTAGTACACGGCGAAGGGGTAGAGCAGCCCCACCAGCAGCAGGAGCAGGCCCGGTAGGCGACTCATTATTCGGCAGCGGGTGTATTGACCAGTTTCAGCACCGCCTCGACCACGTCGCCGACGGTGCGTACCGCCTTGAATTCCTCGGCCGCCAGCTTCTTGCCGGTCTGACGCTTGATATGGTCGATCAGGTCGACCGCATCGATGCTGTCGATCTCCAGGTCCTGGTAGAGGTTGGCATCCAGGGTAATGCGCTCGGCCTCCAGTTCGAACAGTTCGACCAGGGCGTCGCGCAGGGTGGCGAAAATATCTTCACGGGTTTGCATCGGCGGCTTCCTCAGGCGGTCTGTTGCGATGACACGAATGCCGCCAGGCTGGCTACGTTGGCAAAGTGCTTGCGGGTGTCCTTGGCTTCAGCGTCGATCTTGATGCCGAAACGCTTCTGGATCGCCAGGCCGAGTTCCAGGGCATCCACCGAGTCCAGCCCCAGGCCTTCGCCGAACAGGGTCAGGTCGGCGGCGATATCTTCGGCGGCCATGTCTTCGAGGCCGAGGGCGTCGATGATCAGGTTCTTAATTTCCAGCTGTAAATCGCTCATCTTTGGCGAGCTCCTTCATAAAGTGTCGGTGCAGAACGTCGTTGAGCTTGCGCGAGGCTATCGGCGGCGGGCCCATAAGGTTGAACTGTTGCGGGTCGATATCCTCGCCTACGCGCAGGCGCAAGTGGAAACGACGCGACGGAATGCTGTACCAGGGTTCGGCCTTGGTCAGGGTGGTGGGGCTGACGCTGATCGCCACCGGGGTGACCACGCGCGCGCCGCGAATGGCGATGGCCGCCGCGCCGCGGTGAAACTGCGGGCTGTGCCCCGGCGTGGTGCGCGTGCCTTCGGGGAAAATCACCAGGGTTTGGCCGCTTTGCAGGGCAGCGGCCGCCTCGTCGAGCATGTCCATGCTGCCGCTGTTGCTGATATAGCCGGCGGCGCGAATCGGCCCGCGCATGCTCGGGTTGTCCCACAGGCTCTGTTTGACCACACAGTTGGCGTCGCGGATAAAGGCGATCAGCACCACCACATCGATCAGTGAGGGGTGGTTGGCGAGCACCAGTTGCCCAGGGCGACCGAGGCGTTCGATGCCCTCGACCTCATAGGTCAGCACGCCGCTGCGGTACATAAAGCGCACGAACAGGTAGAAGGTCTTGCTCACCACCGCGCGGGCGCGGGTGCGCCGGGCCAGGGCATCGCCCGGCAGCAGGGCGAGCAGGGGGAAAATCAGTACGCGCAGCAGTACGCCGCCCAGGCCGAACAGGCTGAAACTCAGGGCCGTGGCAATCAGCCGCCAGATATAGGGCGCGCTGTTACGGCTCAGGCCTTGTCGCGAGACCATATCCATTGCCGGCTCTTCCAGTGATGTTGCAGTGAGGTCTGCCCGCTGCACAGGGCGCGTACCAGATTGATCGCATGGGGCCACTCGCTTGCCGGCCCCGTGGCGCTGCGCAGCTGCAGTTGCCAGTCGCTGCCCGCTGTCAGCAGCAGGGCGATGGCGTAGGGAAAGGGCACGTCGTCTAAATAGGGGGCGTACAGCGCCGGCGGCGTTTCCTCGCAGATCACCAGCAGCACTGCCGGGGCACCTTCGGCGAGCAGGCCGCAGGCTTCCAGCACGGCGTGCTCCAGGCCGTCGCCGGCGGCGGCCAGGGCGGTCATCTCGCTGGTGTCGCCGCGCTGGATCGACCACAGGCCGATAATCGCGTTATGCACCGAGAGGCTGAATTGGGTCGGCGACAGCGGCTCGCCGTGGGCCAGGTCGGTGAGAATGGCCAGGGTACGTGGGGTTTCGCCGTGGCGGCAGGCGAAGACCATGGGCATCGGTCCCTGTGCTTCCGCCAGGGGCCAGGCAACATGGAAGGCCATGCGTGCCAGGCGGCTCAGGCGGCGGCGCTGCATGGCCGGGAGGAAGCCGACATCGGGTTGTGCACCGCTATCAGGCAGGCGAGACGGGGTCTGATGCCAGGCGCACCAGTCATCCATGCTGTCCAGGCCAGGGGCCCAGGCACGCCATTGTTCAATCCTGAATTCGGTCACGCGGGAGGCTCTTTCCGGCCCTGTACTGGGGGGGGCACGCCTGTGGTCGTCAGGCATGCCAGCGAGGGCATTGGCAACGCACATGGCGAGGTGCCGGCATTATCCTGTCCGCGGCTGTCCTAAGCAAATCGGCTGTGTGGCGTTCTGACCGGAGGTGTCAGCTTGTTTGGCGAAAATCTCCCCCTTGTCATGTACTTTGCATAGAATTCATCACCATTTCGGTGCTCAGGGGGGTGTTTCATGCGGCGGGTGATCTTCAATCAGAAGGGCGGGGTGGGTAAATCCAGCATTGCGTGCAACCTGGCGGCGGTCAGTGCCTCTCAGGGCTATCGCACCCTGTTGGTCGATCTGGATACCCAGGCCAACTCCACTCACTACCTGACCGGCCTGAGCGGCGACGATATCCCCATGGGTATCGCCGAGTTCTTCAAGGGCACCCTGAGCAGTGGTCCGTTCGCCAAGAAGGGCACTGTGGATATTTATGAAACGCCCTTCGACAACCTCCACGTGGTCACCGCCACCGCCGAGCTGGCCGACCTGCAGCCCAAGCTGGAGCAGAAGCACAAGATCAACAAGCTGCGCAAACTGCTGGATGAGTTGAGCGAGGATTACGAGCGGATCTACCTGGATACCCCGCCGGCTTTGAATTTCTATACGGTTTCGGCGTTGATTGCCGCCGATCGTGTGCTGATTCCCTTCGATTGCGACAGCTTCTCGCGCCAGGCGCTGTATGGTCTGCTGCGCGAGATCGAGGAGCTTCGCGAGGACCACAACGAAGGCCTGGAGGTCGAGGGCATAGTGGTCAACCAGTTCCAGCCGCGGGCCACGCTGCCGCAGCAGCTGCTTGACGAGCTGATCGCCGAGGGCTTGCCGGTACTGCCAGTCAACCTGATGAGTTCGGTGCGCATGCGCGAGTCGCACCAGGCCTGCATGCCGCTGATTCACCTGGACCGTAACCACAAGCTGACCCAGCAGTTTGTCGCGCTGCATGATCTGCTTAATGCCAGCTGACGGGCCGAGACACTAAAAAAGCTGCCTCGGCAGCTTTTTTAGTGTCTGCGCTACAGCCCTAGCGCACCACGAGGATGTCGCAGGGGGCCTTGTGCAGGAAGTGCTGTGCCAGGCTGCCGAGCAGGGCCTGCGACAGTGCGCTGCGGCCATGGCTGCCGAGCACCAGCAGTTCGGTCTGCTGGGTTTTCAGGTGCCCCTGCAGGCAGCGCAGGATGCCGCCCTGTTGTACCGAGTGGCTGAGGGTCGGGCCCTTGGTCGGCAGGTTCTGCTGCTCGTCCTGCAGCAACTGGTCGATCAGCGCCTTCTGCGTGGCCAGTTGTGCTTCGATTTGCTGCTGGGTGCCCTTGTCCGGTTCGAACACATGCAGGGCGTGCAGCTCGGCGGTTTCCGGCAGCAGGCGGTAGGCCTCGCCGAGGGCGCTGCAGGCACACAGGGAGAAGTCGATGGCCGAGAGGGCGCGCTGGTAGGGCTGGAAGTCGTTGCGGGCCACCAGCAGCAGGGGTACAGGGCAATTGCGTGCGATGCGGTCGAGGCTGGTACCGGAGAAGAAATCATGGCGCTGATGATGCGCGCCGAGTACCAGCAGGTCGTAGCCACCTTCGCTCAGTTGCTGCAGCACCACTTCCGAGGGTTTTTGCCCGCTGCGGATCAGCAACTTGGTCGTGGGTGGGGCGTATTGGGTCAGGCTGCGATCCAGGGCCTGCTTGGCCTGGTCATGCTCCTGGCTGCTTTTGCTCGGGTCGAGCACATGCAGCACGGTCAGTTTGGCGTTGAACTGCTTGGCCAGCTGGACAGCGCGGCACAGGGCCATATCGGCGGTGTCGCGTAGATCATGGGCGATAAGAATGTGCGTGGGCATACTCGGCTCTCTCCTGCCGATACCTGTCGGCAAATTTATTGTGACCTCGAGAGATAGCTGGTCTTTTGACCTATAGCAAGGTCAGGTGTCAGCGGGCGCGTAATTGATACAGGCCGCTACTCTCGGCAACTACTTCACCACCGTCATCGGTCAGCTGCAACTCTAAACAATACTCGGCTTTGCCCTGTTCTGTGACCTGTTTTTGCAGGCGCTGGATTTCCTCGGCGGCGAGCCGTGCCTCGACCCGGATATCGCCGGTGGCCGGGCGGCGAAAGCGCAGGTTCATTGCCTTGATGATGGGGTAGAAACGCTGGGCGTCGAAGCTGGTAAGAAACAGTGCCCCGCCAGGGATCTCGGCCAGGGTGAACAGCGCGCCGGCGTACATGCTGCCGATATGGTTCTGGTTGCCGGCCAGCGGCATGCGCAGGCGCACATGGCCGGGCTCCAGCACTTCGGCCTTGAGGCCGCTGCGCCGGACAAAGGCGATCTGCTCTTCGGTAAGCTGGCGGATGATTTCCACGGGCAGGGGCATGGCGGGATTCCTGGGGTCGGTTGTTCGTCCAGACTAACGAGCGTCCCGGCTTCTGCCATTGACCGCAGCGGTCGCGTCGAATGACCGAAGCGCTCAGACCCTAGAGAGCATTCCGGCCCCGAGGGTGCGCCGTGCTCACCATCCGTGGCTTGTCAGCGGTGCGCACGGCGTACCCTCCGCGGACCGCTCAGGCCACACCCTGTTGACGCAGCCAGCCGAGCAGTTGCGGCAAGGGCAGCGCCCCGCTCTGCCGGGCGACCTCCACGCCGCCCTTGAGCAGGATCAGGCTGGGGATCGAGCGGATGCCCATTTCTGCAGACAGCTGCGGGTTGGCCTCGCTGTCCAGCTTGGCCAGGCGGCAGCGGCCCTGCAGCTGTGCGGCGGCCTGTTCAAAGATTGGCGCAAAGCTGCGGCACGGGCCGCACCAGCTGGCCCACACATCGATTAGCAGCGGCAGGTCGCCCTTGTTCTGCGCGTCGAAACTGGCCTGGGTCAGCTCGAAGGGTTTGCTGGGCAGCACTTCGGCCTTGCAGCGGCCGCAACGCGGCGCATCGCCCGTGCGCTCGGCGGGAATGCGGTTGAGGCCGTTGCAGTGTGGGCAGGGGATCAGCAGGGGATTGGTCATCGGCAGCTCCTCGGGCTATGGCTGATAGATGGAGCCGCGAGGCGGCGATATCAAGTCAGACTGGGGTCAGCGGCCAGAACCAGGGAATCACAAAGCTGGCCACCACCCACAGCAGCAGGTTGAGCGGAATACCGACCTTCATAAAGTCGGTAAAGCGATAACCGCCGGCGTTGTAGACGAAGGTGTTGGTCTGATAGCCAATGGGCGTGGCGAAGCTGGCGCTGGCGGCGAACATCACCGCGACCACGAAGGCGCGCGGGTCGACGCCCAGGTGCTGGGCCATACCGATGGCAATCGGCGTGACCAGTACCGCCACGGCGTTGTTCGACAGCACTTCGGTGAGGATCGAGGTGAACAGGTAGATAAACGACAGCATCAGCAGCGGGCTGGCCCAGGGCATCAGGCCCATGACATTGCTGACCATCAGACTGACCAGGCCGACCTTGTCCATGGCGATGCTGATGGCCAGCATGCCGAAGATCAGGCTGAGAATCTTCCCATCCACCGCCTTGTAGGCGTCTTCCACGTCCAGGCAGCGGGTCGCCAGTACGGTGACCGCGCCGATGATCGCCAGGCCCTCGATGGGCATCACGCCGAAGGCAGCGAGGATCATCACCGCCAGGGTGGCAATGATGGCAATCGGTGCCTTGTCGCGGCGGAAGGCGCGCTCCTGAACGGCGTTGAGGCTGATCAGCTCGCCATTGTCGGCGAAGCGCTTGATCTGCGCCGGGGTGCCTTCGACCAGCATTACGTCGCCGAACTGCAGTTCGAAATCATCCAGGTTGCCCTGGATATTTTCGTCCTGGCGGTGCACGGCGAGCACGGCGATGCCGTAGCGCGCAGTCAGGTCGAGGTCGCGCATGGGGCGGTGGCTGTAGCGCGAGCTGCGCCCGACTATGGCCTCGGCCAGCACCACGTCATGGCTGCTGATGGTCTCGAAGGCGTCGCCGCGGTTAAACGTCAGGTGGCCGCTCTCGCGCAGCTCCACCACGTTCTTGACCTGGCCGTGCAGCACCAGGCGGTCGCCGCTGACCAGCAAAGTGGTGGCGGTAGGCTCGGTCAGCTCCAGGTCTTCGCGGAACAGCTTGAGCACCTGCAGGCCGCTGCCACCGTTGAGGTTGGCCTCGTGCAGGGTCTTGCCGATCACCGGGGAGTCGTGGGGCACCAGCAGCTCGGTCATAAAGGTGCGATCCAGGTCCGGGCGCAGCTGCTTGGACAGGGTCTCGCGCTCGGGCAGCAGGTGGCGGCCGATGGTCAGCAGGTAGAGCATGCCCACCGTGGCCAGAATCAGCCCCGCGCCAGTGATCTCGAAGATGCCGAATGGCTCAAGGCCGGCCTTGCGTGCCACACCGTCGACCAGGATGTTGGTCGAGGTGCCGATCATGGTCAGGGTGCCGCCGAGGATGGTGGCGTAGGACAGCGGAATCAGCAGCTTCGACGGCAGGGTGCCGGCGCGCCGGGCCAGGGCGATGGCCACCGGGGTGAGGATAGCCACCACCGGGGTATTGTTCAGGCAGGCGGAAATCACCAGGGCGGTCAGGGTCAGGCCGGTCAGCACGCGAACCGGGCTGGTGCCCACCAGATTGCCCAGCCAGTTGCCCAGGGCGTCGATGCAGCCGGTGCGCTCCAGGGCGGCGGACAGTACGAACATGCAGGCGATGGTCACCGGTGCCGAGTTGGACAGCACGCTGAGCACTTCGGTGGGCGTCAGCAGCTGGCTGATCAGCAGCGCCGCCACGGCAATCGCCGCGACTATGTCCGGGCTCCACTTCTCGCGCACGAAGGAGTACAGCAGCCAGATCAGCAGGGCGGCCACGAAGAGCAGGGGCAGGGGCAGCGAGTCCCAGAACATTGAAATCCTTAACGCGTCAATCTGAGGTGTCGGGCGCGCCGGATGCAGACGCGGCGGCCAAGCAAGGCGGAGAAGATAAGGCTTGCTGCTTAGAGAGTCTAAGAATGTTTGGAAAGGTTTATATGCCTTTTCGATTTAATAGAAAAGGCTGTACCGCCGTCTACGCCGGGCACTGTGACTGTGTGTCGAATGCCTGGGCGGCTAGGCTCGAATCTTTGCCAGGGGAGAAAGCCAGCATGCGTCAGTTAGGTGTCCTGGGGGGTATGAGCTGGGAGTCCACGGCCAGCTATTACCGCTTGCTCAATCAGGGCGTACGCCAGCGCCTGGGCGGCCTGCATTCGGCCCCGCTATTGCTGCATTCCGTGGACTTTGCCGAGATCGCCGCGCTGCAACAGCAGGGCGACTGGTCGGCTGCCGGGCAGATACTGGCGCAGGCGGGTCGAGGCCTTGAGCGCGCCGGGGCGACGGCTCTGCTGCTGGCCACCAACACCATGCACAAGGTGGCACCGGCCATCGCGGCGACGGTGGATATTCCCCTGCTGCATATCGGCGATGCCGTCGGCCAGGCCCTGCAACGTCAGGGCGTACGCCGCGCGGCCCTGCTCGGCACGCGCTTTACCATGCAAGAGGCCTTCTACCGCCAGCGCCTGTCCGAGCGCTTCGCCATCGAGGTGATCACCCCGGACGCGACGCAGATGGCGGAAATCGACCGGGTGATCTTTGCCGAGCTGTGCCTGGGCCAGTTTCTGCCCCAGGCGCAGGCGTTCTATCTGGACTGCTTGCGTACGCTGCAGGCGCAGGGGGCCGAGGTGGCTATTCTCGGCTGCACCGAAATCGGTTTGCTGCTCGATGGCCTCGACGCGCCGCTGCCGCTGCTCGACAGCGCCGAGCGGCATGTGGCCATGGGGCTGGAGTGGATGCTGGGCTCATAGGGTGGATGGCGCTCTATCCATACCACCGCGGCAGTTGGTGGATGAAAAAGGCGTCATCCACCCTACGGCTTAGTTCAGGACGAACAGCTGATTTCCAGATGCTTGCCCCATTCCGGCGGGCGCTGGGCGTAGCGTTCGAAGCCGGGTTGTTCATCGAAGGGCCGTGACAGCACCTGATGCAGTTCGCGCACCGGGGCGTAGTCGCCCTGTTCGGCGGCCTCGATGACCTGCTGCGCCAGGTAATTACGCAAAATGTATTTGGGGTTGGCTGCGTGCATGCGGATGCGGCGCTGCGCCTGGTCGTCGCCCTCCTGAGCGCTGCGCGTCAGGTAGTCGGCGGCCCAGGTGTCGAAACCGGCGAGGTCGGTAAAGTCGTCACGCAGACGCGCCACGGCTTGCGCTGCCGGGCTTTCGCCGAGTTCGCGGAAGAACAGCGTGTAATCCACCGCGCTGCTCTGCATCAGTTGCAGCAGGCGTTGCACCAGGGCTTCGTCGCCCTCATCGGCGCTCTGCAGGCCCAGGCGTTTGCGCATCAGGTCGAGGTAGTGCGCCTGGTACAGCGGCAGAAACAGGCCCAGGGTTTCGCGCAGCGCCTCTATCTCCACCAGCGGCACCAGGGCCTGGCCGAGGGCGGCGAGGTTCCATTGGGCGATGGGCACCTGATTGCTGAAGCTATAGCGGCCGGTGTCGTCGGAATGGTTGCAGATATGCTTGGCATCGAAGTCATCGAGGAAGGCGTAAGGGCCGTAATCGAAGGTGATGCCGAGGATCGACATATTGTCGGTGTTCATCACCCCATGGCAGAAACCGTAGGCCTGCCAGTAGGCGATCATCGTGGCGTTGCGCTCGATGACCTCGCGGAACATGGCCAGGTAGGGCTGCTCCTGCTGCAGGCAGTCGGCGTAGTGGCAGTGCAGTACATGTTCGGCCAGTTGCCTGAGCTGCTCGTGCTGCTGGGTGTAATAGAAGTACTCGAAGTGACCGAAGCGCACATGGCTGGGTGCCAGGCGCAGGACCATGGCCGCGCTCTCCTGCTTTTCGCGCCACACCGGGGTGCTGGAGCCGGTCACGCACAGCGCCCGCGAGCTGGGGATGCCGAGGGCATGCAGGTGTTCGCTGGCAAGAAATTCGCGGATCGATGAGCGCAGCACCGCGCGGCCGTCGCCCATGCGCGAGTAGGGCGTTTGCCCGGCACCTTTGAGGTGCAGGTCCCAGTGCTGGCCGGCATCGTTGACCACTTCGCCGAGCAGCAGGCCGCGGCCGTCGCCCAGACGCGGGTTGTAGCCGCCGAACTGATGCCCGGAATAGACCATGGCCCGTGGCTCGGCAGTGCTCCACAGCTTGTGCCCGGTGAATATCTGGGCGAACACCTCACTGTCGGCCTCGGCCGGGTCGAGGTCGAGCAGGGCCATGGCGGCCGGGCTGGCCACCACCAGGCGCGGCTCGGCGATGGGTTCGGGCAGTACCTCAGTCGAAAAGGCATCGCCGAGACGGGCGAAGCGATTGTCGAAGGTCAGCTCGGTCAACGACTTCAAGGCAGGACTCCAGGCAGTGACGCCGCCAAGCCATGGCTCGGCGGCGGGTGGACGGTGGCCCCGTTCGGCGCGTTGTACCAGCGCCAGACCCGATGCTTACTGGGGATCGGGCGTGGACTCGGTGGGCGTGGTCGGTGTGATCGGGTCCTGCTCGGTGCTGGGCTGTTCGGCCTGGGAGGTCTTGCCGGTACCCAGGTTGAGTTCCAGACCTTGCAGGTTCTTTACCATGACCTCGACCTGATTGAAGGCCATCTCGACGTTGTGCTCGCGGAAGCTCAGCGCGATGCGGGTGAGGATCTCATCGGTGGAGGCATTGCGGTCGGCCAGTTCGCGCACATGGAAACGCAGTTCGTAATCGAAGGTGCTGGCGCTGATGGTCAGGAAGAACAGCAACGGTTCCGGGTCGCGCAGCACCCGCGGGTTTTCCGTGGCGGCCTGCAGCATCAGCTTGCGGGCCAGCGCCAGGTCGGTCTCGTAGGCCACGCCGATCTTGATGATCACCCGGGTAATCGTATCGTTCAGCGACCAGTTGACCAACTGGTCGGTGACGAAGGTCTTGTTCGGAACGATGATTTCCTTGCGGTCGAAATCGGTGATGGTGGTGGCGCGGATGCGGATCTTGCTCACCGTGCCGGACAGGTTGCCGATGGTCACCACATCACCGATGCGCACCGGACGCTCGAACAGGATGATCAGGCCGGAGATAAAGTTGGCGAAGATCTCCTGCAGGCCGAAGCCCAGACCCACCGACAGCGCCGCCACCAGCCATTGCAGCTTGTCCCAGCTGACCCCCAGGGTGGACAGGGTGACCACGAAACCGACGGCGACGATCAGGTAGGACAGCAGGGTGGTGGTGGCATAGGCGCTGCCCTGGGCCAGACTCAGGCGCGACAGCACCAGCACTTCGAGCAGGCCGGGCAGGTTGCGCGCCAGGGCCACGGTGATGCCGACGATAACCAGTGCGCCAATCACATCGCTGAGGCTGATCGGCACCAGGCTGGCCGTTTCGCCAGTACCGCTGCTGTATTCGTAGAGGGTGATGTTGTCCAGGTAGGAAAACACCGAGATCAGGTCGGCCCAGACCCAGTACAGGCCGACGATAAAGCTGCCGAGCAGGGCCAGGCGGATCAGGCGCAGGGACTGCTGGTTGACCTGTTCGATATCCAGGGTCGGTTCCTCGACCACGTTTTCGGTGCCCTCGCCACTTTCCTTGCTTTGCGCCTGGCGTTTGCTCATGGCGCGCTGGAAGGCCAGGCGGCGGGCGGCCACGCCCAGGCCGCGGACGAAGGTGGCCTCGATGATCAGCCAGATCATCAGCAGATAGAGGGTGGTGATCAGGCGGTCACTGAGCTTGAGCGCGGTGTAGTAGTAGCCGAAACCCACGGCGACGATCAGGGCCAGGGGCAGCAGGCTCAGGGCCATGCCGATCAGCATGCGGAAGGCCGAGGCATGTTCGCGGGCCGGGCCGGTGAGCAGCAGTTTGTGCAGCAGCCAGGCCATCAGGGCGTAGCAGCTGATGACCACCGTCAGGCCGATCACATCGTCGCCAAGGCTGGCCGGCTGATGCCCGGCGATGGTGACCACCGCCACCAGAGCCATGACCACCAGGCCCAGGCGGCGCACCTGGCGGTGCAGGAAGGCGACCTGGCTGCGCCCCCAGCGGAAGTGCAGTTCGGCCACGCCGCCGTCGGCGAGAATGCGGTACACCGTGTAGAACACCAGCCAGGCCTGGGCCATCTGGAAGAAGGCGGCCCCCAGATTGGCGTTCTGCCCGCGGGCGTCCATCTGCAGGGCGAAGCCGCATAGCGCCAGGAACAGGGTGCCGGGCAGTGCCAGCAACAGGTTGAGGAGGATCGCCATGGGCGTGTGCAACTGGCTGTCGCGCTTGAAGTGGCCGACGTCCTGATGGAATTCGCCGAGCTTGCGGTACAGGTAGCCGCGGCGCCACAGCAGCACGGCGATCAACAGCAGCAGCGGCAGGAACAGCAGCGGCCGTTCGACCAGGCCGGCACCCAGCTGGCGCAGATTGGAGCCCCAGGCCAGCTCGGCAATCTGCCGCTCCAGCAGGCGCGGCACCGATTTGAACCATTCCAGGTCCAGCGGCTTGTTGCTGGGGATCCAGAACATCTGCTCGTCGAGGGTGGTGCGCAGGGCCTGGGCTGTACTTTGCAGCTGCTTCTGGTTCAGCTGCAGGGTGATCGATTCGTTGAGCAGGGCATTCAGTTCGCGATTCAGGCGGTCGATCAGTTCGCGGCGGGTGGCGAAGATGTCCAGCAGATCGGCGCGCAGGTTCTGCACTTCTTCGATATCGATCTGCTGTGCCAACAGCTGGTCGACATAGGCGCTGGGGTTGCTGATGCTTTCGCGCTGCTGGTTGAGTTCGAACTGGTACAGGCGCAGGTCGGCGATCTGGTCGGGCAGTTTGCTGTCGATCTTCAGGGTCGGCAGCGCCTGTTGCTGCTGATAGAGAATGCGCGACAGCAGCAGGCTGCCCTGCAGCACGCTGATCTGCTCCTCCAGGGCCTGGTCGCTCTGGTTGAGGCTGTCGAGCTGCTGCTTGGTCTGCAGATTTTCCCGGGTCAGCTGATTGAGGCGCTCGGTGGCGCGCAGCAGGTAGTCGGAAAGTTTCAGGTTGGCTGCGCGCTCCCGTGCCAGCAGGGTGCTGGAGCCGGCCTTTTCGGCTTCGCGGGATTGTTCCTCGACGGTCTGGGCGGACAGCGCGCGGCGTTTTTCATTGATCAGGGTCTGCAGGTTGAGCAACTCCTGCTCGACGCGCTGGATGCGCTCCTCGAGCAGGGCGCGGCGGCTGTTGCCGAGGTCCTGCAGGGCGCTGTTGCCCGCCAGCTCCTGGCGGCGCAAGTTGGTCTGGGCTTCCAGTTTGACCAGCTCGGCGCTGAGCAGGTCGCGGCGTTCGCTGGTCAGCGGCTTGTTGTCGTCGCGGCCGCTTTTCAGGATGTTGTTGATTTCCTGGCTGCGGGTCTGGTTGCCGCTGATCTCGGCCTGGGCGCGTTCCGGGCGGGTTTGCGCGGTGATCACCAGGCTGTTGGCTTCGACGATCTGCTTTTGCCATTCGCTGAGCTGGGCGTTGCGCTCGGCCAGCAGCTGTTCGAGTTGCGTGAGCGAGCTATTGGCATGGCGCTGCTCGACCTGGGTGGGCTGGCTGGCCTTGAGACGTTCTAGCTCGCGCTGGGCTTCGCCGATCAGGCGTGGGGCCTGATCAAGCTGCTTTTTGAGGTCGCTCAGGCGCTGCTGGCTGTCGGCCTCTTCGGTCAGCCATGCCAGGGTTTTTTCCAGGGTCTGCTTGAGCGCCAGTTGTTCGGCCTCGGGCAGTTTGCGCTCGGCCAGGTTGTCCAGGCTGCGCTGGACATCGGCGCTTTTTGGCGGCTCGGCGGCCTGCAACCAGGAGGCGCAAAGGGACAGCCCGAGCAGGGCGATGACAAGGTAGGCGCGTAAAGAGGGCATGGTGGAGATCGTAGGGCTCGAAAAGAAGCTGAGTTTAGAGGAACAGCCCGGGTCCCGGGCGACTACCTTCGGGGAATCTGACGCCGACCTTGCGCACCTTGTTCCCTTCCATTGCCGCAACGGTCCAGGTCAGGCCCTGCCATTCGACCTGATCGCCGATCACCGGCGAGCCGCCAATCTTGTGGGCGATAAAGCGACCCAGGTGCAGCTGGCCTTCGGCACCTTCCAGTTTCAGGCCATAGAGGGCAGCGATGGCAGCCAGTTCGGCATCGCCTTCGAGGACGAAATCGCCGAAGAAGCGCAGGTCCTGGCCGCGGGTCGGGGCCTGGCTGAACAGCTTGCCGAGGCCGGGCAGGTCGTGTTCATGGCCGACCACGCAAAGCAGGTCGCCGGCTTCCAGGGTGGTGCTGCCGGAGGGATGCAGCAGTTCCTTGCCGCGGAACAGCGCGGCGATGCGTGTGCCTTCGGGCATCTTGAGCTCGCGCAGGGGCGCGCCGATGCACCACTTTTCCGCACCGAGGCGGTAGATAAACAGTTCCCACTGGCTGGTCGGGTGCACATCCAGGCCGGCACGTGACACCGGGGCCGGCTCCGGCGGTACGGTGACGCGCAGCCGCTTGGCCGCCCAGGGCAGGCTGGTGCCCTGCAGCAGCAGGGAGACCAGCACAATAAAGAAGGCCACGTTGAAGAACAGTTGGGCATTCGGCAGGCCGGCCATCAGCGGGAATACCGCGAGAATGATCGGCACTGCGCCACGCAGGCCGACCCAGGCGATAAAGGCGCGTTCGCGGTCATGGAAGGCGCGGAATGGCAGCAGGCCGATAAAGATCGACAGCGGCCGGGCGAACAGGATCATCCACAGCGCCAGACCCAGAGCCGGCAGGGCAATCGGCAACAGCTCGTGGGGGGTTACCAGCAGGCCGAGGACCAGGAACATGCCGATCTGCGCCAGCCAGGCCAGGCCGTCGAGCATATGCAGGATGCCGTGGCGCGAGCGGATCGGCTTGTAGCCCAGCAGCAGGCCGCACAGGTAGATCGCCAGAATGCCGCTGCCGCCAACCGCGTTGGTCACGGCGAAGATAATCAACCCGCCGCTGACCACCAGCAGCGGATACAGCCCGCCCGGCAGCTCCATGCGGTTGACCAGCTTGAGCAGCAGCCAGCCGCCACCCAGGCCGAACAGCGCGCCGATGCCGAATTGCAGCAGCAGTTGCAGCAGCAGGGCCCAGTCCAGGCCATTCTGGCCGCTGGCGAGGATGGCGATCAGGGTGACGGTGAGAAATACCGCCATCGGGTCGTTGCTGCCCGACTCGATTTCCAGGGTGGCGCTGACCCGCTCGTTAAGGCCGCGCCCGCCGAGCAGGGAAAATACCGCCGCAGCATCGGTGGAGCCGACGATGGCCCCGATCAGCAGGCCCTCCATCCAGCTCAGCTTGAACAGCCAGGCGGCCGCCATACCGGTCAGTCCGGCGGTAATCAGCACGCCGACAGTGGCCAGCGACAGCGACGGCCAAAGGGCCACGCGGAAACTGGATACCCGCGTACGCATGCCGCCGTCGAGCAGGATGATGGCCAGCGCCAGGTTGCCCACCAGATAGGCCAGGGGGTAGTTGTCGAAGACGATGCCGCCGGGGCCATCGGTGCCGGCAAGCATGCCGACGCCGAGAAAGATCACCAGAATCGGGATGCCGAAACGCGAGCCGAAGGCGCTGACCAGGATGCTCATGGCCACCAGCATTGCCCCGATCAAGAACAGGTTGTTGATGGCAGTGGCGTCCAAGTGTGGCTCCGGGCAAATGGGCGAGGTGCCGCTGCTACGCAGAGGTCATGCCGGATTCTAACCCGTGGCTTTGCCAGGCTGTCAAAAAAACGCCCCGCTTGGGCAGTGCGAGTTCCTACCAGCGAAATCAGCCATTTAGGTGCTGTTTTCGCTGGTGTGTTTGTGGCTTTGGCCTGGACCGTAGGGTGCACCCTACGGGTTTATGGTGCCGGCTAGAACCAGGCGTCCTGCATGCCTAGACAGGTATCGTCGCGGGCTTCGAGGATGGCCAGGTCGTGGTGGCAGCTCGGCACTTCCCAGGTCAGGAAGTAGCGTGCGGTCTGCAGCTTGCCCTGGTAGAAGTCGGCATCCGCAGGGTTACCGCGGGCCAGGCCTTCTTCGGCGCGGATCGCCTGTTCCAGCCAGCGCCAGCCGATCACGGTATGGCCGAACACCTTGAGGTACAGCGCCGAGTTGGCCAGGCCCTGGTTGACCTTGCCGCTCATCAGATCGCCCAGCAGCGCCAGGGTCACGGTTTGCAGGCGTGCCAGCAGTTGCTCCAGTGGCTGGCGTAGGGCTGTCAGCGAATCATGGGCTTCGGCGCGCTGGCAGGTGCCGTGGATCAGCTTGAGCAGCTGCTTGAGCGCCGCCCCGCCATTCATCGAGACCTTGCGCCCGAGCAGGTCGAGGGACTGGATGCCGTGGGTGCCTTCGTGGATCGGGTTGAGGCGGTTGTCGCGGTAGTACTGTTCCACCGGGTAATCGCGGGTGTAGCCGTGGCCGCCGAGAATCTGGATAGCCAGCTCATTGGCCTTGAGGCAGAACTCCGACGGCCAGGATTTGACGATCGGCGTGAGCAGGTCGAGCAGCTCCAGGGCGATGCGGCGCTCTTCCTCGGTCTCCAGGGTCAGGGTGTCGTCGAACAGCCGCGCGGCGTACAGACCGAGGTCGAAGGAACCTTCCACGTAGGCTTTCTGGGTCAGCAGCATGCGCCGCACATCGGCGTGCTCGATGATCGCCACCTGGCTGGAGGTCGGGTCCTTGCCATCGGGCAGGCGGCCTTGCGGGCGCTGGCGGGCATAGTCCAGCGAGTACAGGTAGCCGGCGTAGCCGAGCATCACCGCACCCATGCCGACACCGATGCGTGCCTCGTTCATCATCTGGAACATGTAGCTCAGGCCATGGTGCGGTTTGCCCACCAGGTAGCCGACGCAATCGCCGTTATCGCCGAAGTTCAAAGCTGTGGAGGTGGTGCCGCGCCATCCCATCTTGTGGAACAGCCCGGCCAGAACCACGTCGTTACGCTTGCCCAGGCTGCCGTCATCGTTGACCAGAAACTTCGGCACGATAAACAGGCTGATGCCTTTCACGCCCGGTGGGGCATCCGGCAGCTTGGCCAGGACCATGTGCACGATGTTTTCCGACAGCGGATGGTCGCCGCCGGAGATAAAGATCTTGTTGCCCTTGAGCCGGTAAGTGCCGTCTTCGGCAGGTTCCGCGCGGGTGCGGATGTCCGACAGCGAGGAGCCGGCATGGGGCTCGGTCAGGGCCATGGTGCCGAAGAAACGGCCGTCGATCATCGGCTGCAGAAAGCGCTGCTTTTGCTCATCGCTGCCGAAAGTCTCGATCAGGTTGGCCGCGCCCATGGTCAGGAACGGATACGAGGTGGTCGCCGCGTTGGCCGACTGGAAGTGGGCGAAGCAGGCCTGCGACAGCAGGTTCGGCAGCTGCATACCGCCGACGTCGAACTCGCGTGTGGCGTTGAGGAAACCGGCTTCGAGGAAGGCGTCCACCGCCGGTTTGACCTCGGGGATCAGCACCGCTGCGCCGTCGACATACTCCGGCTCGTGTTCGTCATTCTTGCGGTTGTGCGGAGCGAACAGGTTTTCCGCGATGCTGCGAGCGGTGTCGATGGCCGCGTCAAAGGTTTCGCGGCTGTGCTCGGCGAAGCGCTCGCGCTGTGTCAGGCCTTCGGCGTCCAGCACTTCGTAAAGCTCAAAGGCCAGGTTGCGGGAGCTGAGCAGGGACTCGGACATGGGTGTACCTCCAGTTGCGATGGGCCGAGTCTAAGCAGCCGCGAGTGCTGCTCCCAGCACTATCAATAAGCGTGATAACGGCGCGTTGGGCAGTGCTTGGGTAGCCCGGATTGCGCCGCGTGCCGCGTCTTATCCGGCTACGGAGCAAAACCCTGAGCCAGTTCGCGGGTCAGTTCAGCAGCGCCGATGCCCTTGCAGCCGCTGACATTCTGCCCGGCCCAGAGCGGTGAGAAGTCGCCGCTGCCCTGGCTTTCCGCCTTGCTGCGCAGTGGCGCAATGGCCGCAGTCGCCAGGGGGAAGGCCGGCGCGAGCGAGCTAAGCGGACCCAGCTCACGCATCACCCGGTTGACGATGCCGCGTGCCGGCCGGCCGCTGAATAGGTTGGTCAGGGCGGTGTGCGCTGCCGCCGGGCTATGCAGGGCGGCGCGGTGGATGGTGCTGGTGCTGGCTTCATCGCAGCACAGGTAGGCGGTGCCGATCTGCACCCCGGCCGCGCCAAGGGCCATGGCCGCGCGCACGCCCTGGGCATCGGCAATGCCGCCGGCGGCAATCACCGGCACGCTCACTGCCTGCACGATCTGCGGCAGCAGGGCAAAGGTGCCGAGCTGGCTGCTCAGTTCATCGGTGAGGAACATGCCGCGATGGCCGCCGGCTTCCAGGCCCTGGGCGATAATCGCGTCCACGCCATTGGCCTGCAGCCATAGTGCTTCCGCCACCGTGGTCGCCGAACTCAGTACCTTGGCCCCGCAGGTCCTGACCCGCGCCAGCAGCTCGGCCGAGGGCAGGCCGAAGTGAAAACTCACCACGGCTGGGCGAAACTCATCCAACAGGTCGGCCATTTCGGCACTGAAGGGCAGTCGGCCGGGGCCGCTGGCGATAGTCGTCGGGTCGATGCCGAGCTCGGCGTAGTAAGGGCTCAGTGCCTCGCGCCAGGTTGCCTCGCGAGCAGCATCGACGGCTGGCGGGGTGTGGCAGAAGAAGTTGAGGTTATAGGGTTTGCGAGTTTTCTCGCCCAGCGCTTGCAGTTCCTTGCGCAAACCGGCCGCGTCGAGCATGGCGCAGGGCAGCGAGCCGAGCGCGCCGGCATTCGATACGGCGGCCGCCAGGCCATGCAGCTGCACGCCAGCCATCGGTGCCTGAATCAGGGGCAGTTCGATGCCCAGTAGGTCTTGCAGTGACATGTCGGTTCTCCCTTGCCTGACGAATCAAGGGCCACCGTACTGATCCATCTGGCGCATGGCAAATGCCGCCGCCCTGCGGCCCTGTTAAACTGCTCGGCCACAGGAGCCCGCCCCGATGAACTACCGCCACGCCTTCCATGCCGGCAACCATGCCGATGTGCTGAAACACTATGTATTGAGCCGTCTGATTGCCCTGCTGTCACGCAAGGAGGCCCCCTTCGCCTACCTCGACAGCCATGCCGGTGTCGGCCTGTATGACCTGCGCGGCGACCAGGCCAGCCGTACCGGCGAGTGGCTGGAAGGTATCGCCCGGCTGTGGCAGGCCACCGACGTGCCGGACCCGCTGCTGGATTATCTGGAAGTGATCCGTGCGATGAATCCCGATGGCGAGCTGCGCCATTACCCCGGTTCTCCCGAGCTGGCGCGCCTGCTGACCCGCGAACAGGACCGCCTGCACCTGAACGAGAAGCACCCGGAAGACGGCCGCCTGCTCAAGGAAAACATGCACGGCGACCGCCGCGTCGCGGTGCACCTGGGCGAAGGCTGGCATGTGCCGCGGGCCTTGCTGCCGACCCGCGAGAAGCGCGCGCTGCTGCTGATCGACCCGCCGTTCGAGCAGGTCGATGAGATGGAGCGCTGTGCTCAGTCCCTGAGCGATGCCATCGGCCGCATGCGCCAGGCGGTGGTGGCGATCTGGTACCCGATCAAGGACCTGCGCCAGCTGCGCCGTTTCTACAGCGACCTGCAGAAGAGCAAGGCACCCAAGCTGCTGCGCGTCGAGCTCTACGTGCACGCCACCGACGAAGCGGCGCGGCTGAACGGCTCCGGCCTGGTGATCAGCAATCCGCCCTGGGGCCTGGAAGACGAGCTCAAGCAGATCCTGCCCTGGCTGTCCCAGCTGCTCGGGCAGAGCCAGGGCGGCTGGCGCATGGATTGGCTGATTGAGGAAAACAGCGGCAGCTAGCGGCCCTGCGTAGGCTCAACGAAGTAGGTGAGCTGCTGGCGCGGGTTGAGGTATTCCAGCGCCTCGCGCGGCAGTTGGGCCGGGCGCAGGCTGGCGGCGATGCTCAGGCGCGGTTCCTGCGCCAGATCGATTATCAGCGCCTCGCTCTTGGGCACGGCGGCGTCGTAGACAATCAGCGTCGGTTTCAGCGGCTGGCTCGGGTTGATGCCGAGTACCAGTCCATAGCGCTGGTCGTCCAGCTGTACCAGGCCGCCGGGTGGGTAGACGCCCATCACCCGGATAAAGGCCTTGAGCGCCACCGCATCGAAACGCGCGCTCTGCTGCTTGAACATCAGCGCCAAAGCTTCATGAGGGCTTAAGCCATCCCGCGGGTTAAGCGGGTTGCACAGGTTGTCGAACTGGTTGGCGATGCACACCAGGCGGCTTAGCCGGCCGATGGCGGCCTCGCGCAGCTGGCGCGGGTAGCCGCTGCCGTCGCAGTACTCGTGGTGTTCGTTGATGATGCGCAGCACTTCGTCGTCGAGCATCAGCTTCTGGCCCATGCGCAGGCCGAACTCGCAGTGCAGTTGCAGCAGTTGCTGTTCCGGGCGGGTCAGCGGCTCGCTTTTCAGCAGCACCTTGCTCGGCACTTCCAGCTTGCCGATATCGTGCAGCAGCGCACCGAGGCCGAGGATATGGCAGTCCTCACTGTCCAGGCCCAGCTGGCGGCCAAGCATCAGCGCCAGCACCGTGACGTTCAGTGAATGCAGGTAGCTGTCTTCGGCGGCCTTGCTGTTGATGCTGTGCAGCACCACACCGCTGCCGCCGAGCAGGGTTTCGACCATCGCGCCGACAATCTCGCCAGCCTGCTTGATGGCGTCTTCCGGGCGGCTGCGCAGGGTCTGGTTAAGCGTCTTGACCTGCTGGCTGGCCTGGACGAACTTGCGGTCCACCTCTGCCAGGCGTTTGCGCAATACCTTGAGCTTTTCTGCGCGGGCCTGGCTGGCCTGCTGTTGCGGGCTGAGCGTTGGCGTTGCTACGGGCTCGGCCGCAACCGGGGCCGGAGTGGCGTCCAGCGGCGGGCAATCGCTGCGCGCCGGGTCATAGCGCAGGCGCTCCAGGCCCAGGGCGCGCAACGCCTTGATCTGCCCTTCATCCTTGATCTTGAAGTTGCTGAAGGCAAAGTTGTGCTCCCACCAGGCCAGTTCGAGCTGGATATACAGGCCGACACAGAGTTGATCGGGGGCTATATAGGTGGAGGCTGCTGGCATGCGGGTATCGGCAATAATGGCTATTGGCTTTCAGTCTAGCGGTTTGCCCGTTAGCCGGCAGCCATCTTTCTATACTCGCCGGGTCAGGCCGGCAGGCACACCCCAGTGCCGCCCAGGCCGCAATAGCCGCCGGGGTTTTTCGCCAGGTACTGCTGGTGATAGGCCTCGGCGTAATAGAAGGGTGGGGCCAGGCGTATTTCCGTGGTGATGGCACCCAGGCCGGCCTTGTCCAGCTCGGCCTGGAAGCGAGCCTGGCTGGCCAGGGCGGCGGCCAGTTGTTCGTCGCCATGGCAGTAGATCGCCGAGCGGTACTGGCTGCCGGTGTCGTTGCCCTGGCGCATGCCTTGGGTCGGGTTGTGCGCCTCCCAGAACACTTTCAGCAGGGCATCAAAGGAGGTGAGCTGCGGGTCGAACACCACCAGCACCGCCTCGGTGTGGCCGGTCAGGCCCGAGCAGGCTTCTTCATAGGTCGGGTTAGGGGTATGGCCGCCGGCATAGCCGACTGCCGTGGTCCACACCCCCGGCTGCTGCCAGAAACGCCGCTCGGCCCCCCAGAAGCAGCCCATGGCGAATACCGCTTGTTGCAGGCCGGCGGGGAAGGGTCCTTGTAGCGGGTTGCCGTTGACATGATGGGCGCTCGGCACCGCCAGAGGCGTATCGCGGCCGGGCAGTGCCTGTTCGGCGCTGGGCAGTTCGAGTTTATGGGCGAGAATTTGCGAGCGCAGAACCATGAGCCATTTCCTCAGCAGAAGCATGTGTGTCATAGACCGCGTAACGGCCGCGGTGTTACAGATTTTAGCGCTGGACCTGATAGCGTTTCAGCCGCTCCAGTAGCTCGCGCCCGGCAATTGGCCGGTCGAACAGGTAGCCCTGGCCGATGTCGCAGCGCTGGCGGCGCAAAAAGCTTAGTTGGGCTGTGGTCTCGACGCCTTCGGCCACCACCTTGAGTTTGAGGTTGTGGGCCATGGCGATCACTGCCGAGGTGATTTCCATATCGTCCTGGTTGTCCGGGATGTCCTTGATAAAGCTGCGATCGATCTTGATCACGTCGATGGGGAATTTCTTCAGGTAGCTGAGCGACGAATAGCCGGTGCCGAAGTCGTCCATGGCCAGGGTCAGGCCCAGGCTTTTCAGGCGGCTGAGCTGGTGGCGGGTGTCGTCGGTAGCTTCCAGCAGCAGGCTCTCGGTCAGCTCCAGCTCGAGCAGCTTGGGGTCGAGCTGTTCCTCATGCAGGATGGCGGCGATTTCGCCCACCAGGTCGGGGTCGGAGAACTGCTTGGGCGACAGGTTGATGGCCATCTGCAGGTTGCCCAGACCCATCGCGCCGAGCTGCTTGCTCATGCGGCAGGCCTGGCGCACCACCCATTTGCCGATGGGGATGATCATGCCGGTTTCTTCCGCCACGCCGATAAATTTGTCCGGGCCGATCATGCCTTTTTCCGGGTGGTTCCAGCGCAGCAACGCCTCCATGCCCAGCAGCTGACCGCTCTTGAGGCACAGCTTGGGCTGGTAGAAGACTTCCAGCTCGTTCTGCATCAGCGCGCGGCGCAGATTGTTCTCGACGAACAGCTTGTAGTGGGCCTCGGCATTCAGTTCTTCGGTAAACAGCTGCACCTGGTTCTTGCCGTTGGCCTTGGCCTTGTGCAGCGCCAGGCCGCAGTGCTTGGTCAGGGTCTGCGGGTCGTCGCCGTGCTCGGGGGCGCAGGCCAGGCCGATGGAGCCGGTGACGCTGATCAGTTGGTTGTCGACGAACAGGGGTTTGTCCAGGGTGTTGAGCAGGCGCTGGGCAATCAGCCGGCTGTCGGCATTGCCGGCTTCGAGCAGCACGGCGAACTCGTTGCTGGCAAAGCGCGCCAGCACGCTGCCCGTTGCCAGGCTGTTGCGCAGACGACGGGCCAGGCTGACCAAGAGCTTGTCGCCGGTCTGGTGGCCGAGGCTGTCGTTGATCCGTTTGAAGTTGTCGATGTCCACCAGCAGCAGGCTGACCGCTTTGCTCGGGTTCTCGGCAAAGTGGCGCTCCAACTCACGGATAAAGGCGTAGCGGTTGCCCAGGCCCGTGAGGTTGTCGCGGAAGGCCAGGCGCTCGATATGCTGCTGCGCCTGCTTGCTCTCGGTGATGTCTTCGTAGATGCCGATGTAATGGGTCAGCTGGCCGTCATCGGCATACACCTTGGACAACGACAGATGGCCCCAGTAAGGGTCGAGGTTCTTGCGGCGGCTCTTGAACTCGCCCTGCCAGCTGTTGTGTTCGGCCAGGCCGGAGCGGGCATCGAACAGCAGCTCGCCGAGGTTTTCCAGGGCGGGCATCTCCGACAGCCGGCGGCCCTGCACTTCGGCGCTGCTGTACAGGGTGATGGCGGTAAAGCTGGGGTTGACGTATTCCACCAGGCCGTCGCGATCGAGCAGGATAAAGGCGCTGGAGCTCTGCTCGACGGCGCGCTGGAACAGGTGCAGGGTGCTGGTGGCTGTACGTCGTTGCTGGTCGCTCAGGGCCTGGGCGTACTGGTCGGCCAGCTCGCCGATAAAGGCGATTTCGTCGGGCTGCCAGCTACGCCTGGAGCCGGTGTGTTCCAGGCACAGTACGGCGAGCACTTCGCCGTCGACGCGGATGCTGGCGTCGAGCATGGCGGTGATCGTCAGCGGCTGCAGATAATCTTGGTTCAGCTCGCGGGTGCGGGGGTCGTGTGCGGCGTCGTGGGCATCCAACACGCGACCGCCGTGCAGGGCACTCAGGTAGTCGGGGTAGGCGCTGGCATCGATGCTCGGTTGTTCCACATAGCCACCCGGATCGCGCTGGTACAGGGCCATGGGCTGCAATAGCTGACCGTCGAGGTGCCAGATGCCGGCGCGGGCCACGCCATAGGCCTCGCAGGCGCTCTTGCTGATCAGCTCGGCGGCCTCGCGCAGCGGCTCGTCGCCGTAGTGGTGGCGGGCCAGGCGCACGATCAGGTTCTGTTTGGCCTGGGCGCGGCGTTGCTGCTGCTCGCTCTGGGCGTGCGCCTCGCTGGCTGGGGGCGCGAGTGCCTTCTCCTGGCCCGGGTTGAGGACCAGCAGGTAGCCACGCAGCAGATGCCGCCCATGCTGCTTGAAGGCTTCACCCTGTTCCAGCAGGGTCAGGGTGCCATTGGGGCTGTGCAGCTTGTACTGCACGCTGTAGTGGTTCTGGCTGGCGAGTTGTTGGGCGATGGTGTCGTGCAGCTGATGGCGGGCCGCAGGCTCCATCAGACTGGCATAGGGCGAGTCGAGCAGGGTGCAGAGTTGCTGGGCGGGCAGGCCCAGTTGCTGCTCGCAGGCGGGGTCGAGATACAGCAGTGTCCAGCTGGCTTCATTCAAACGCTCGAAACGCAGCATGCCGAGGCGCGATGGCACTGGCAACTGCGTCACAACCTCGGCCGCTAAACGACTTGCGGCATCTGGATGGCTTTTCATTCAGTGGCGGGCTTCCAGTATGCTGAGCGGGGCGAGGGTTAGGCCCCTCACTTACAGCGTCGGCTAAGGGTGCATCATGCAATTGCGACTGACAAGAAAACTAATCTGTGCCGTATTGCTTGGCGGCTGTGTGGCGGTCTCGCCGGTATTTGCCGGCGAGCCCGGTGGCGGTTTGAGCAGCGCCGAGCAGAGTAACTACCTGGCCGAATTGAAGCGTCTGTATCTGACCCAGGATGAACGTCAGGCGCTGCTCGCCCATAGCAATGACCTGCTGAAAACCTATGCCCTGCGCGCCGCCTATCAGGTCGGCCAGGCGCAGCGCCAGGACCGTCTGTACCAGCTGAGCGTAGTGGGCCCCGGCGAGTTGCTGCTGCGCGAGGAAGTGCGCAGCGAGAGCGGCACCGACGTCGCGGTGCGCAACCAGCGCATTGTCCTGTTCGGTGTCGATCCCTTTGTGCGCTACGACTGCCCGGCCAGCGGCATCCGCTGCGTGCTGCACAACCCCCAGGACGGCAGCCCGCTGCTGAGTATCGTGCGCGATCACAAGGGCGCGGCCGAACTGGCCAAGGCCCTGAGCTTTCTGATTCGCAATCTGCAGAAGGGCTAGGTTGTGCTGCGTCAGGCCAGTGCATGCGATATCTAACGGGTACAGAACCTAAAAAAAACCCCGCCGAAAGGCGGGGTCGAGGATAACGAGCGTGGCTGCTCGAAAATTGATGCGTTACAGCAGCATGGTGCGGATGTCCGCCAGCACGTCGCTCAGGCGCTTGGTAAAGCGCGCGGCGGCGGCACCGTTGATCACCCGGTGGTCATAGGACAGCGACAGCGGCAGCATCAGCTTGGGCTGGAACGCCTTGCCGTCCCAGACCGGCTGGATGGTCGCCTTGCTCACACCGAGAATTGCCACTTCCGGCGCGTTGACGATCGGCGTGAAGCCGGTGCCGCCAATATGGCCGAGGCTGGAGATGGTGAAGCAGGCACCCTGCATATCGTCGGCTGACAGCTTCTTGGTGCGCGCTTTCTCCGCCAGTGCAGCGGCCTCGGCGGCCAGCTGCAGCAGGCTCTTCTGATCAACGTTCTTGATCACCGGTACCAGCAGGCCATCCGGGGTGTCCACGGCGAAGCCGATGTGCACGTATTTCTTGCGGATGATCGCCTTGCCACTTGGTGCCAGCGAGCTGTTGAAGTCCGGCAATTCCTTGAGCAGGAAGGCGCAGGCCTTGAGCAGCAGCGGCAGCACGGTGAGCTTGACCCCGGCTTTTTCCGCCACGCCTTTCTGGGCCACGCGGAAGGCTTCCAGCTCGGTGATATCGGCCGAATCGAACTGGGTCACGTGAGGCACGTTGAGCCAGCTGCGGTGCAGGTTGTTGGCCCCGACCTGCATCAGGCGGGTCATCGCCACTTCTTCGATTTCACCGAACTTGCTGAAGTCCACCACCGGGATCGGCGGAATACCGGCACCGCCGGTTGCGCCAGCTTCCGGTGCGGCCTTGGCCTTCTGCATCATCGCCTTGACGTAAAGCTGCACGTCTTCCTTGAGTACGCGGCCTTTCGGGCCGGTGCCGGGCACGGCATCCAGTTCGACGCCAAACTCGCGGGCCAGCAGACGTACCGCCGGGCCGGCGTGCACCTTGCTACCGCTGGTGCGCGCCGGGGCGTCGGCAACCTTGGCCGCGGCGGCGGCCAGGGAGGCGATGGCGCTGACTTCGGCGGCGACCGCCGGGTGAGCGCCGGCCGGAACCTTGTGCATATCGCTGGCGGCTGCGGGTGCGGGCGCTGCTGCAACCGGTGCGGCTGCGGCCGGCGCTGCCGCGCCTGCGACTTTCAGCTTGAGGATAAAGTCGCCCGTGCCGACTTCGTCTTCCAGCTTGACGCTGATGCTTTCCACCACGCCGGCAGCCGGCGAGGGGATTTCCATGCTGGCCTTGTCAGACTCCAGGGTGATCAGCGACTGGTCGACTTCGACCGTATCGCCGACCTTGACCAGCACTTCGATAACCTTGGCCTTGCCGTCCGAGCCGATATCCGGCACATGCACGTCCTGCACGCTGCTGCTGGCCGGTGCGGCTGGCGCAGGTGCGGCGGCAGGTGCGGGAGCTGCGGCTGCTTGGGGCGCTTCGGCCACTGTCGCCGCGGGGGCTGCTGGTGCTTGGGCAGCGCCTTCGATTTCCAGCTCCAGCAGTTCGTCGCCTTCTTTCAGGCGGTCGCCCAGCTTCACTTTCAGGCTCTTCACCACACCGGCTTTCGGCGCGGGGATTTCCATACTGGCCTTGTCCGACTCCAGGGTCAGCACGCTCTGATCGGCCTCGATGCGATCACCGACCTTGACCATCAGTTCGATTACTTCACCCTCACCACCACCGATGTCGGGTACGCGAATCAATTCACTCATCGTTTCGCTCCTTAGCAGTCCAGTGGGTTGAGTTTTTCCGGGTTGATGCCGAACTTGGCGATGGCCTCGGCCACCACTTTGGGTTCGATATCACCGCGGTCGGCGAGAGCTTCCAGGGCAGCCAGAACCACCCAGTTGCGGTCCACTTCGAAGAAGTGGCGCAGCTTCTTGCGGCTGTCACTGCGGCCGAATCCGTCGGTACCCAGGACCTTGAATTCCTTGCTCGGTACCCACTGACGAATCTGTTCGGCGAACAGCTTCATATAGTCGGTGCTGGCAATCACCGGGCCCTGACGGCCGCTCAGGCATTCTTCCACATAGGTCTGCTTGGGCTTCTGTTCCGGGTGCAGGCGGTTGTTGCGCTCCACGGCCAGGCCGTCGCGGCGCAGCTCGTTGAAGCTGGTGACGCTCCACACGTCGGCCCCGATGTTGTACTCCTCGCGCAGAATCTTCGCCGCCTCGCGCACTTCGCGCAGGATGGTGCCGCTGCCGAGGAGCTGCACGTGGTGCGCGGCTTCCTTCTTGTCTTCTTCGAGCAGGTACATGCCCTTGATGATGCCTTCCTCGACACCGGCCGGCATGGCCGGCTGCTGGTAGGACTCGTTCATCACGGTGATGTAGTAGAAGACGTCCTGTTGCTGCTCGGTCATCTTCTTCATGCCGTCCTGGATGATCACCGCCAGCTCGTAGCCGTAGGTCGGATCATAGGTGCGGC
>Ga0209343_10000289_pt1 | contig 69637 bp, 62 predicted proteins | sample RifCSPlowO2_02_FD_184026 | JGI IMG/M metagenome (GOLD analysis project Ga0209343, IMG submission 184026) | Groundwater microbial communities from Rifle, Colorado - Rifle CSP2_plank lowO2_0.2 (SPAdes) (version 2) | ecosystem: Environmental > Aquatic > Deep subsurface > Groundwater | place...
GGCGGCGGCCGGTTGCGTGGTGATCGACAACACCGCGCACTTCCGCTATGACAAGGACATTCCGCTGGTGGTGCCGGAAGTGAATCCGCACGCCATCGCGCAATACAAGAACCGCGGCATCATCGCCAACCCGAACTGCTCGACCATCCAGATGCTGGTGGCGCTCAAGCCGATCAAGGATGCGGTGGGCCTCACGCGCATCAACGTCGCGACTTATCAGGCGGTGTCCGGCACCGGCAAAGAGGCGATCGAGGAACTCGCTGCGCAGACCCGCGCGCTGTTCAACCACCAGGACGTGGTCGCCGAAGTCTACCCGAAGCGCATCGCGTTCAACGTGCTGCCGCAGATCGACATATTCATGGAAAACGGCTACACCAAGGAAGAAATGAAAATGGTGTGGGAGACGCGCAAGATCATGGAGGATGACAGCATCATGGTTAATCCCACCGCGGTGCGCGTGCCGGTGTTCTACGGGCATTCCGAGGCGGTGCATATCGAGACGCGCAAAAAGATCACCGCCGCCGAAGCGCGCGCCTTGCTGGAAAAGGCGCCGGGCGTGATCGTGATGGACAAGCGCGAGCCGGGCGGCTATCCGACCCCGGTCGAGGCGGCCGGTAACGACGCGACTTACGTCGGGCGTATCCGCGAGGACATATCGTGCCCGCTGGGCTTGAATCTGTGGGTGGTAAGCGATAATGTGCGCAAGGGCGCGGCGTTGAACAGCGTACAGATTGCGGAGATTCTGATTGCGGAATACCTCGATTAGGACATAATGCGAAAAATATTATGAGCTTGTGCTTATAACTCCATGATGTTATTTTACTTGTTCAACAAATAACCATAAGGTGATAGCGTGGGAAAGTCACTGATAGAACAACTGATGGAACTACTAGCCATTCCGCTAAGCCACCCAAAAACGGCGGCCAAGCGGCTGGTTATAGCCATTCGACTAGGTCGGCAAACGGCACTGACCAAGTCGATGGTTATACTGAAACTGCTTGGGGTTCTCGCTGGTTTGACACTGTCCACATGTGTTTCCGCCATTGGCATGGGCGGAATCAATGTGGCTTCAGCTTTGGGGCAACCGCTGAAAGCCGAAGTCGAATTGGTGTCGGTCAAGAAAGCCGAGAAAGCCAGCCTGGTTGCCCGTCTTGCGTCGCCTGATGCATACAAGGGTGCGGGGCTGGAATATCCTTATGGTAGCAAGTTCAAATTCCAGATTGACAGCCGCACGAGCGGCGAGTTGTTTGTCGCGGTGAGCAGCGAGCAGCCGGTCAATGACCCTTTCGTGAGCATGCTGGTCGAATTGACCTGGGCATCCGGCAAACTGCTGCGCGAATACACTTTCCTGCTCGACCCGCCTGATTATGTCGCGGAGCAACCTAAGCCTGCGGAAGTGCAGGCCGTCGCACCGGTAGTGCAATCTACGCCGCTGGAAATGGAAGCCAGGCCGGTTGAGCAAGACGCTCCGGTAACTGCGGCTCCGGTCGAGAGCCGGCCTCCTGAAGAGAAGCCAGCCGGTAAACCGGCGCTGGCGGCACAGGCCAAACCGGCCGCGCCAACGGGAAGAGTTGTTGAAGCCGACGAAATTACGGTTAATCGCGGCGATACATTGAGCAAGATCGCCATACAGAACAAACCGGCCGAAGTGAGCCTGGAACGCATGTTGGTGGCGCTATACCGCGCCAACGCCGCGCAGTTCGACGGCAAGAATATGAACCGCATCAGGGCCGGCAAGATTTTGCGCCTGCCCGCCCAAGGCGAATTGATGGGTGTGGCGCAATCGGAAGCGGTAAAGGAAATCCGCGCGCAGACCGCCGACTGGAATGCATACCGGCAAAAGCTGGCCGCCGCCGCTCCGGCTGCCAGCCAGCCCCAGGAAGCGCAGCAGGTTGCCACCGGCAAGATCGCCAGTTCGGTTGCCGACAAGGCGCCGGTTGCCAAGGAGTCCGCCAAGGAAGTGTTGAAGCTGTCCAAGGGTGAAGCACCGGGAGACAAGGCTGCTGCCGGTGCGGCAGGTAAACCTGCCGGGGACAAGAAGAGTGCCGCACAGGAAGATGCCATCGCGAAGGAAAAAAGCCTGAAGGAAGAGCAGGCGCGCACCGCGTTGCTGGAAAAAAATCTCAAGGATATGGAGCGCCTCGCCCAACTCAAGTCCGAGGCTGCTGCGGCTCTGGCGAAATCTTCATCTGCCGCATCCGGGGTTCCCGGCGCAGTATCCGCAGTTGCAGCCGCTTCATCGGTGGCAGCTGCCAGCGAAGTCAAGCCGGCGCCAGTTGCCAAACCAAAACCAAAAGCCAAGCCGGTAGTTGTGCCGCAACCCTCCCTGACAGACCAGATTCTGGGAGAGCCGCTTTATCTGATTGGCGGCGCGGCGATCCTGCTCGGGCTGGGCGGGCTCGGTTTTATGTTGTACCGCCGCAAGCAAGGCGCCGCAACTGGCGGGGGAGTGAAGACCGATGTAAAACATGAAGATGTTGCCGAGATAGCCGGGCATATGGCCGCGCCGACCATATCTTCTCCCGAGACCGGTGACTTTACCAGCGCCTCCGCAGAGCACCCTTCAACAACCCACGCCGCAGATGAGGTTGATCCGATCAGCGAAGCGGATCTGTTCCTGAATTTCGGCCGCGATGCGCAGGCGGAGGAAATCCTGAAAGAGGCTTTGCGGAGCGCGCCGGACAACCATCAGATTCACCTCAAGCTGCTGGGTATTTACGCCAATCGCAAGGATGTGAACTCTTTCTCGGCTATTGCCCGCCAGTTGAAGGATTCCGGCGATGAGGAGGCATGGCAACAGGCCGCAGCGATGGGGCGCAAACTCGAGCCGAATAATCCGATGTATGGCGGCGGTTCCATCGAAGATACCGGCAGCATGACCATGCAGACGACAGTGCTCAGCGCGACACCCATGGCGGCCCACGAAACATCGGCCCCCGACGTGGATTTCGATCTGGGTGGAACGGAAGAAACTGCAACCCTGTCGGCGGACGGCAAGGCTGTTGCCCAGATCGAGGCAATGGATTTCGATGTCACGACCGCTAACCCTTTGCAAGCCTCGCCGGCTGCAATGGACTTCGACGTGACGTCCGGCGACCAGCCGTTCGGTGCGCCGGCGGGGATGGATTTCGATATCACCTCGGCCGGCGCTGCGATGGCAGAGCCTGCCGGTGAGGCGGAAACCGCCCTGCCCAATCTGGACGACCTGATTTTCGATGTTTCTTCCGCCCATTCTTCCGAGCCGATGGCGCAGCCTGAGGCCGAAAAATCGGTCGCGCAAGCCGAAGATAGCGGAATGGAGTTCACATTGGACTTCCCGGTTGATGATACCCCTGCCGAAAAAGCGGGGTTTGCAGCACAGCCTGCCGAGTCTGGATTGGCGGGCATCAGCCTGAACCTGGACGATATCGGGGCGCCTCTCGAACCGGCATCGGAAACCAGGGATGAGCATTGGCATGAAGTCGCGACCAAACTCGATTTGGCCAAAGCCTATCAGGAAATGGGCGATTTGGCCGGCGCGCGTGAAATCCTCGATGAAGTCATGCGCGAGGGCGACGAGGGACAGCGCGAAGCTGCGCAGTCCATGCTCGACCAGATCGGTTGATCATGACATTGTGACGACGGCAGCCCGCTACCGGGCTGCCGTTTTCATTTGGAGCAAAGATTGCAATTCCATCCTGCCGCGCAAATCCTGACCTGGTGCCTGCTGGTGGTTACCATGCAGGTGCTGGCACTTGATATGTTGCCGATCGCCGCTGCTGTGGTGCTGCTGTGCGCGTTCGCCGTTTCCCGGCACAAATTCGTGCAACTGGTGTGCCGCACCCGCTGGATCATGTTGTCACTGTTGCTGATCTACGCCTACAGCACGCCTGGACACACGCTTCTGGACGCGCTCGGCATGTTCGGCCCGACACGCGAGGGGCTGGCAGATGGAGTGCTGCAACTGACCCGTTTGCTGGCTGCGCTGGCCGCGCTGGCGATATTGCTGGACCGTTTGCATCGCCAGCACCTGATCGCCGGACTCTACACTTTGTTTGCGCCGTTGCACTGGCTGGGTTTGTCGCGCGAACGGTTCGCGGTGCGTCTGGCGTTGACCCTGCATTATGCCGAGTTGGCGATGCTGCGCGGCAAAGGGCGCTGGCAGGATGCCCTGAACGAAATGATCGAGCCGCATGGCGAGGCCACACGGCATATGGAACTGCCGCTACTCCGCTTCGGCATCGGCGATGTGCTGTTGCTGGGAGTTGTATTGCTGCTGTTATGGGGAGCGCTGCGGTGAGGTTTGCATTGGGCGTTGAATACGATGGCAGACCATATTGCGGCTGGCAGAGTCAGGCGGATGGGCGAACCGTGCAGGACACCTTGCAATGCGCCTTGAGCAGAATTGCCGGAGAAACTGTTTCGATTATCGCCGCAGGGCGCACCGACTCCGGTGTGCATGCTCTGGAGCAGGTGGTGCATTTCGATACTCGGACCATGCGACCGCTGACCGCGCGGGTGCGCGGCGTGAATGCTTTGCTGCCGGAGAGCATCGCGGTGCGCTGGGCGCACCCGGTGCCGGACGAATTCCATGCGCGCTTTTCCGCACATGGGCGCAGTTACCGCTACCTGCTGATAAACCGCCCGACGCGTCCCGCCATACATGTCGGCAAGGTCGGCTGGTTTCATGCTCCTCTGGATTTGTACGCGATGCAGGCTGCCGCCCAATATTTGCTCGGCGAACATGACTTCAGCGCATTCCGTGCGTCCGAATGCCAGGCCAAGTCGCCGATCAAGCACCTGCACCGATTGGACATCCGCCTTGAGGGCGAGATGCTGGTCTTCGACCTTGACGCCAACGCGTTCCTGCACCATATGGTGCGCAACATCGTCGGCTGTCTGGTGTATGTCGGCAAAGGCAAATACCCGCCGGGCTGGCTGGCGGAGGTGCTGGAAGGCCGCGAGCGCCGCCTGGCCGCGCCGACCTTCGCGCCGGATGGCTTATACTTGCGCCGCATTCAATACGAGGCGAAGTGGAATCTGCCGCAAATGGAAAACGAAACAAGGCTGGGAGAATTGCTGTGACGCGCATCAAGATATGCGGCATCACGCGCATTGAAGATGCGCTGGCGGCTGCACAGGCTGGCGCAGACGCTATCGGGCTGGTGTTCTACGAGCGCAGCCCGCGCCATGTCGGCATCGCGCAGGCCGCGCAACTGGCGGCCGCGCTGCCGCCGTTTGTCACCAGCGTCGGCCTGTTCGTCAACGCCGAAGCAGCATTCGTGCGCGAGGTGCTGGCGCAAGTGCCGCTCGACCTGCTGCAATTTCACGGCGACGAGTCGCCGGAATATTGCGAGCAATTCGCCCGACCCTATATCAAGGCGATCCGCGTCAAGGCCAGTGTGGATTTGTTACAATGCGCGTCCGATTTCTGCGGTGCAAAGGGACTGCTGCTGGACGCGCACGTGGAAGGGATACCGGGCGGCACCGGAGCGACTTTCGACTGGAAGTTGATCCCGCGACAACTACCGCTGCCGGTAATCCTGTCCGGTGGGCTGGCGGCGGAAAACGTCGCGGCGGCGATCGAGCAGGTGCGGCCCTGTGCAGTGGACGTGTCGAGCGGTGTTGAGTCGGGCGGCGTGGAGTCAGGCAGAAGAATCAAGGATGCGGCGAAAATCGCCCGTTTCATACAAGAGGTTAAACAAGCAGATGTACGATTACCCGGATAAAAACGGCCACTTCGGCCCCTACGGCGGCATCTACGTCGCCGAGACCCTGATGGGGGCGCTGGACGAACTGAACCAGGCTTACGAGAAATACCGCCACGATCCGGATTTCATCGCCGAACTGAATTACGACCTGAAGCACTATGTGGGCCGTCCCAGCCCGATCTATTACGCCCGGCACCTGTCCGACCATCTCGGCGGCGCGCAAATCTACCTGAAGCGCGAAGACCTCAACCACACCGGCGCGCACAAGGTGAACAACACCATCGGCCAGGCGTTGCTCGCCAGGCGCATGGGCAAGAAGCGCGTGATCGCCGAGACCGGCGCGGGGCAGCACGGCGTGGCGACCGCGACCGTGGCGGCGCGCTACGGCATGGAGTGCGTGGTGTACATGGGCGCGGAAGACGTGCAGCGCCAGTCGCCGAACGTGTTCCGCATGAAGCTGCTCGGCGCTACCGTGGTGCCGGTGAACAGCGGATCGAAGACGCTCAAGGACGCGCTGAACGAGGCGATGCGCGACTGGGTGACCAACATCGAAAATACCTTTTACATCATTGGCACCGTGGCCGGGCCGCACCCATATCCGATGATGGTGCGCGATTTCAACGCCATTGTGAGCAAGGAGGCCGTGGTGCAGATGCCGGAACTGGCAGGCCGCCAGCCGGATGCGGTGATCGCCTGCGTCGGCGGCGGCTCCAACGCGATGGGCGTGTTCTATCACTACATCGACATGCCGGGCGTGAAGCTGATCGGCGTAGAGGCGGGTGGGCATGGCATCGCCAGCGGATCGCACGCCGCACCGCTGACCACCAACAGCCCGGTGGGCGTGTTGCACGGTAACAAGACCTATTTGATGCAGGATGCCGACGGCCAGATCATCGAGACGCATTCGATTTCGGCCGGACTGGATTATCCCGGTGTCGGCCCGGAACACGCTTGGCTGAAAGACAGCGGACGCGCCGAATATGTCGCGATTGACGATGACGAAGCGTTGCGCGCCTTCCATGATTTGTGTCACTTCGAGGGCATCATCCCGGCACTGGAATCCAGCCATGCACTGGCGCACGCGATCAAGATCGCGCCGACGATGGGCAAGGACAAAGTGCTGCTGGTCAACCTGTCCGGGCGCGGCGATAAGGACATTAACACCGTGGCGAAGCTGGCGGGGATCACGCTATGAAATTGGCTGATCGTAGGGCGGGCTATGCCCGCCATCTCGGGCGAAGCCCGACCTACATGAATACCGGCGTGCAGAAAAGGCAAATGATGGGTTACCACGAAATCATTCTTTACTGGAGCAACGAAGACGCGGCGTTTATCGCCGAGGTGCCGGAGTTGCCAGGCTGCATGGCGCATGGGGATACACAGGAAGAAGCATTGGCTAGTGTAAAAGAAGCGATGCATTTGTGGCTTGATACCGCACGCGAGTTTGGTGATCCTATCCCCGAACCGCGCGGACGCATGTATGCCTGAGCAGAATTCACGATTGGACACCAAGCAATGAGCCGCATCCAGACCGTTTTTGAAAATCTCAAACAGCGCAAGCGCAAGGCGCTGATCCCGTTCTTTACGGCGGGTGACCCCGATCCTGCGCTTACCGTGCCGCTGATGCATGCGCTGGTGGAGGCGGGCGCGGACGTGATCGAGCTGGGCGTACCGTTCTCCGACCCGATGGCGGACGGCCCGACCATCCAGCGCGCTTCCGAGCGCGCGCTCAAGCATCACGTCGGCCTGCATCACGTGCTGGATATGGTCGCCGAATTCCGTCGCAGCAATGCCGCTACGCCGGTCGTGCTGATGGGCTATGGCAACCCGATCGAGGCGATGGGCTGGGAGACGTTTGCGCGGCGTTGCGCCGAGGTCGGTGTGGATGGTGCGCTGACCGTGGACTTCCCGCCGGAAGAAAGCCATGAGGCGTTCGCGCATCTGACCGAACATGGCATCGATCCGATCTTCCTGCTCGCGCCGACCAGTACCGACGCACGCGTCGAGCGCGTCGCCAAGCAGGCGCGCGGCTATGTGTATTACGTATCGCTGAAAGGCGTGACCGGTGCCGGGCATCTGGACTTGGCCGCCATCGAACAGAAGATTCCGCAGCTGCGCAAGCATATCGATCTGCCCATCGGCGTCGGCTTCGGCATCCGCGATGCCGAAACCGCGCTGGCGGTGGCGAAGCTGTGTGATGGCGTGGTGGTGGGCAGCCGCATCGTGCAGGAAATTGAAAACTCGACCGAGCAGAATGTCGTCGCCAATGTGGGCAAGCTGGTTAAAGAGTTGAGACAGGCAGTGGATAAAGCGTAGGTCGGATTTAACCTGCGGCTTGGCTGCCGTATTTTGGCGGCCTGGACGAAGGGTTTTGCAAAACACGCCCGACATGGCGGGCGGAGCCCGCCCTACTGCCGCATAATAGTGAGGGGGAGAATTCATGAACTGGTTCCAGAAATTATTGCCGCCCAAGATCAAGCGCCGCGAAAGCGAAGAAAAGAAGAGCGTCCCTGAAGGGCTGTGGCACAAATGTCCGAACTGCCAGGCCGTGCTGTATCACTCCGATCTGGAAAAAAACCAGAGCGTCTGCCCGAAGTGCGGCCACCATCATCGCATTTCGGCGCGCACCCGGCTGGACTTGCTGCTCGACGGCGAAGGCCGCTTCGAGATCGGCGCGGAAGTGCTGCCGATCGACACGCTCAAGTTCAAGGACAGCCGTAAATACAGCGAACGCCTCACCGCGGCCAAGAAGAGCACCCATGAAGAAGACGCAATGGTGGTGATGCAGGGCAGCATCCATGCGGTTCCGGTGGTCGTTGCGGTATTCGAGTTCGACTTCATGGGCGGATCGATGGGCTCGGTGGTCGGCGAGCGTTTCGTGCGCGGGGTGCAAGTGGCGCTGGAGCAGAAATGCCCGTTCATTTGTTTCGCCGCGAGCGGCGGCGCGCGCATGCAGGAAGGCCTGTTGTCGCTGATGCAGATGGCCAAGACCAGCGCCGCGTTGACGCAGTTGAGCCAGGCGCAACTGCCGTTCATCTCGGTGCTGACCGACCCGACCATGGGCGGCGTGTCCGCCAGCTTCGCCTTTCTCGGCGACGTGGTGATCGCCGAACCCGGCGCGCTGATCGGCTTCGCCGGCGCGCGCGTGATCCAGCAGACGGTACGCGAGACATTGCCGGAAGGCTTCCAGCGCGCGGAATTCCTGCTCGAACACGGCGCGGTGGACATGATCATCGACCGGCGCGAGATGAAGAATCAACTCGCGACGCTGATTACCTTGCTGACCAAGCAGTCTGCGGTGGCGGAGATCGAGGCGGCTTGATTCAAAGCTAGGAGGTAATCTTTTGACTAGTAGAGCTGATAAAGGCTATCGCGGCGATGCCAGCCAGTTTTTTATTGCTGGTGAATTGTGCAGAAGAGGGCTTGTCGCGGTAATCACGATGGGGAACTGCCCCAATACCGATATTCTTTGCAGTAACTCTGGTGGAACTCGATTTGTTCATATTCAGGTGAAAACGTTTGTTCCTGGAAGCCGTACTTGCAGCGTGGGGTTAAAGGCGGAGAAGGAATTTGGAGATAACTTTTTTTGGGTGCTTGGAGGTATCCCCACTCCAGATCAACAAAAAGATTTCGAGTTTTTCATCATCCCATCAAAGGTCATGGCATCAAACGTCAAAAAAGCCCACCAACTCTGGCTAAACACTCCAGGTAAGAATGATGCGGTGCATAACGATAACAAAGTTCGTACCGTTCATTTGCCGCCCCACAAATCATCATTTAGCAGTTGGGATATTGATGAGTTCCGAAATCGTTGGGATATTATCGAGGCAAAGCTCCAAGAGTGAGTCGGCGTAGGGCGGATGAGCCGCAGGCGTTATCCGCCGGATGCAACTTTCGTTTCTCGTTCATCATACGGCGGAAGGCGCTACGCTTTTCCGCCCTACAAATCATGCCATCTACTTTAGCCGACTGGCTAATCTATTTAGAATCCCTCCATCCCAAAACCATTGCGCTCGGCCTAGAGCGCGTGGCGCAGGTCAAACAGCGGCTGAATCTCGGTCCTGATTTTCCCATCATTGTGGTCGGCGGCACCAACGGCAAGGGCTCGGTGTGCGCGATGTTGGAGTCCATGCTGCACGCCGCCGGTTACCGCGTCGGCTGCTACACCTCGCCGCATCTGCTGCATTACAACGAACGCGTGCACATCGCCAAGCGGCAGGCGAGCGATGCGGAGTTGTGTGCGTCGTTCGAGAAGATCGAACAGGCGCGCGGCGAAATCCCCCTGACTTATTTTGAATTTGGCACGCTGGCGGCGATGCAGTGTTTCATCGAACACAAGGTGGAGGTCGCGATCCTCGAGGTGGGGCTGGGCGGCAGGCTGGATGCGGTGAACGCCTTCGATAGCGACTGTGCGGTGGTGGCCAGCGTGGACATCGACCACGTCGATTACCTCGGCGAGACGCGCGAACAGATCGCGTTCGAGAAAGCCGGGATTTTCCGCAGCGGCAAGGTGGCGATCTGCGCGGATAGCGATGTGCCGCAGGCGATTCGAACACATGCGCAGCAGATAGGCGCAGAGTTGTGGTGCATCGGCAGCGAGTTCGGCTTTTCGCCTGCGGGGGAGGGGCTTCCGAAGGGGCAGTGGAACTACCGCAGCCTGACCGGAGCGCGCAACGCATTGCCCTACCCGGCGCTGCGCGGCGCGTTCCAGTTGCACAACGCCAGCGCGGCACTGGCGGCGCTGGATGCGCTCAAGGATAAATTGCCGGTGAGCATGGCGGCGGTGCGGCGCGGGCTGGTCGAGGTGCATCTGGCTGGACGCTTCCAGGTCGTGCCGGGCCGACCGCAGCTGATCCTCGATGTGGCGCACAACCCGCACGCGGCGCGCTCGCTGGCGCAGAACCTCGCCGATATGCCGCCCTGCCCACACACTTTTGCGGTGTTCGCGATGCTCAAAGACAAGGACATGGCGGGGGTGGCGCGGGCGCTCGATGCGCATATCGACACCTGGCTGGTGGCGGGCATAGATGCGCCGCGCGGCGCGTCCGCTGCGGAGTTGGCGCAAGTGCTGCAAAGCGTCGGTGTGCGCGGCGTAATCCAGACCTTCGATAATGTCGCAGCTGCATTACGTCATGCCTGTAATGCGGCAGACGAAAATGGCGGCTGCGACAGTGCGAACGGGTCGCTGCGAAGCGGCGGGGAACCCGTCGGCCTACCCCTTGCGGGTGCGTTACTGATGGAACAACTAGCCTTTCGACTAGGCGAGCCAACAACGCCCGCCAAGTCGCTGGTTATGCGAAGCAGCCGCCTGCGGGAGCCGCCGCCTGACACTCCCTCCCGCACCAGACGCTTACGCGCACCGTGTCGAGAGTGTAGAATTGCGGCCTTCGGATCGTTCTACACCGTGGCGCAAGCGATGGCCGCAAAAGGACTGAAATATTGAGAGGCTCGTTGAGGTTCCCTAAAGCATGGCAAAGCAGCTGACAGACGATGAACAGAACTTGAGGCGCAAGGCGCGCCGCCGCCTGATCGGGGCGGTTGCCCTCTCGTTGGCGGTGGTGGTGATCCTGCCGATGGTGTTGGACAGCGAGCCAAAACCCGCCGGGCAGGACATCGAACTGAGCATTCCGGCTCCCGACAAGGTCGGCGAATTTGTTCCGGGTGTGGCGGCTTCGGAAGTGACCGGAACCTCGCCGTTCGCCGCATCCGCAGTCGAGGCGGGTCCGGCCGCCGCATCCGCAGCGGCGCAGGCCAAGCCGCTCGCTGCAAGCGGGGTTGGAACGGAAATACCGGCCAAGGCTCAAACCGTGGTTGCCGAACAGCCGCAAGCAACAGTTGCGGACAAGCCGGCCAGCACTGAAAGTTTTGTCGCGCAGGTCGGGGCGTATGCCGGTGCCGATACCGCGAAACAGGAGTTGGATAAACTGAAAAAATTGGGCTTCCGCAAAGCCTATACCGAAAAAGTCGATGGTATGACACGCGTGCGCGTCGGGCCGTATCCCGAGCGCGAAAAGGCCGAGCAGGTGCGCCAGATGCTGGAAAAGCACGGTTTGAAGCCGGTCGTCATGAGCGCGCGCTGAATGAGATGAACGGATTCGACATTGCCGTCATGGCGATATTGCTGGTTTCGTTGTTGCTCGGCTGCTGGCGCGGCTTGGTTTACGAGGTGTTGTCGCTGGCGGGTTGGCCGATCGCGTTTGTGTTAAGCAAGCTGTACGCCGGCAGCATCACGTCGATGATGCCGGGGACGCAGGAAGACATCCGTCTTGCGGTGGCATATGCCGTGGTGTTTGTTGCCGTGTTGATCCTGTGGAGCATGCTGGCCTGGCTGCTCGCCAAACTGGTAAAGGCGATCGGGCTGGGTTGGATGGATGGCTTGTTGGGCGGATTGTTCGGGGCGTTGCGCGGGGCGCTGGTGATACTCGGGCTGGTGTGGCTTTCTGGATTGACTCCTGTTCCGGAGCAACCGTTCTGGCGCACCGCGCAGACCAGCAAAACGGCAGAGGATATTGCTTTGCTGTCCAAGACATGGTTGCCGGACAACATCGCGCAACGTATCCGTTACGGGAATCGCAGTTAAGGAAAAGAACATGTGCGGCATTCTTGGAGTAGTCTCGCAAATACCGGCCAACCAGTTGCTGTATGACGGGTTGCAGGTCTTGCAGCATCGCGGGCAGGATGCGGCCGGTATCGCCACGCTGGATGGGCGCACCTTTCACCTGCACAAAGGCAACGGGCTGGTGCGCGACGTGTTCCGCACGCGCAACATGCGCGCGCTGACGGGCAATGCGGGCATCGCACATGTGCGCTACCCGACCGCCGGTTCGGCGGTGGATCATAACGAAGCGCAGCCGTTCTATGTGAATTCGCCGTTCGGCATAGTGTTGGGGCACAACGGCAACCTGACTAACGCCGATGAACTGAAGCGGCAGTTGTTCGTGGATGACTTGCGCCACGTCAATACCAACTCCGATTCGGAAGTATTGCTGAATGTGCTGGCGCACGAACTGCAGGACAGCTCCAAGGGGCTGCGCCTCGATGTGCAGGCTATTTTTTCCGCGGTGTCCGGCGTGCACCGGCGCTGTCGTGGCGCCTATGCCGTGGTGGCGATGATTGCCGGCTATGGCCTGCTGGCGTTCCGCGATACCCATGGCATCCGCCCTCTGGTGGTGGGCGTGCATGAAACCGAGCAGGGGCCGGAATACCTGATTGCTTCGGAAAGCGTGGCGTTGGATACGCTCGGTTTCCGCTTGCTGCGCGACGTCGCGCCCGGCGAGGCGGTGTTCGTCGATTTCGACGGCAATTTCCACAGCCGCCAATGCTGCGATAACTCCAGCCTCAACCCGTGCATCTTCGAATATGTCTATCTGGCGCGTCCCGATTCGGTGATCGACGGCGTGTCGGTGTACGAGACGCGCCTGAGCATGGGCGAGTATCTTGCCGACAAACTCAGGCGCGAGTGGGGCGGCGTGGATATTGACGTGGTTATCCCGATCCCCGATTCCAGCCGCCCCAGCGCCCTGCAATTGGCGAACCGCCTCGGTATCCCGTTCCGCGAAGGCTTCGTGAAGAACCGCTACATCGGGCGCACCTTCATCATGCCCGGCCAGGCGTTGCGCAAGAAATCGGTGCGGCAAAAGCTGAATGCCATCGGCATGGAATTCAAGGGTAAAAACGTGCTGCTGGTGGACGATTCCATCGTGCGCGGCACCACCAGCCGCGAAATCGTGCAGATGGCGCGCGAGGCCGGTGCACGCAAGGTGTACTTTGCTTCCGCCGCTCCGCCAGTGTGTTTCCCCAACGTGTATGGCATCGACATGCCGAGCCGTATGGAACTGATTGCCACCGGGCGCAGCGACGAGGCGATCTGCCGCGAGATCGGCGCGGACCGGCTGATCTATCAGGATCTGGATGACCTCAAGGCGGCGGTGCGCAAGGCCAACCGGGCCATCACCGGGTTTGACGCATCCTGTTTCGACGGCAACTACATCACCGGCGACATCACCCCGCAATACCTGGATTTGGTGGAAGCGCGGCGCGGCGACGGGAAGGCCGACATACCGATGGATGAAGACCAGATGGAGCTGGATCTGGTGATGAGCTTGAGTTCTATGTGAAGGCGTGGGTCGGGTTAGCGGCTTCATGTTTCGACAGGCTCACCACCGACGGACGTAACCCCACGATTGGCTGCATTTGAGATATTTAAGGACAAGATGAGCGAACAAAATTATCAACTGGAAACCCTGGCGGTGCGCGCGGGAGCGGTGCACAGCCAGTTCGGCGAAAACAGCGAGGCGCTGTTTCTGACTTCGAGCTTTACGTTCGAGAGCGCCGCGCAGGCCGCTGCGCGCTTCATCGGCGAAGAGCCGGGCAACATCTATTCGCGCTTCACAAACCCGACCGTGACCATGTTCGAGGAGCGGCTCGCCGCGCTGGAAGGTGCCGAGCAATGCGTCGCCACGGCATCTGGCATGTCGGCAATCCTGGCGTGCGTGATGGGGCTGCTGAAAGCGGGTGATCACATCGTCGCCTCGCGCAGCATTTTCGGCGCGACGATCAACCTGTTCAACAACATCATCAAGAAGTTCGGCGTGGAAACGACCTATGTTTCCGCCACCGACGTGTCCGAATGGCAGGCGGCGGTGCGCCCCAATACCAGGCTGTTCTTCCTGGAAACGCCGTCCAACCCGCTCACCGAGGTTTCCGACATCGCCGCGATTGCATCTGTTGCAAAAGGCAGCGGTGCGCTGCTGGCGGTGGACAACTGCTTCTGCACGCCGATCCTGCAACGCCCGTTCGACATGGGCGCGGACATCGTGATTCACTCGGCAACAAAATATATCGACGGGCAGGGGCGCGTGCTGGGCGGCGCGGTGCTGGGCAGCAAAAAGTTGATGGAACCCATCTTCGGCTTCCTGCGCACCGCCGGGCCGACGCTGAGCGCATTCAACGCGTGGATATTTCTGAAGGGCCTGGAGACGCTGAAGATCCGCATGGACGCGCACAGCGCCAATTCGCTGGAACTGGCGCGCTGGCTGGAAGCGCAACCCAATGTTGCGCGCGTGTTCTATCCGGGCCTGCCGTCGCATCCACAGCATGCGCTCGCCATGAGGCAGCAGAAGACCGGCGGCGGCATCGTGTCGTTCGAGGTTAAGGGCGGCAAAGAGGCGGCGTGGCGCGTGATCGACAACACGCGGATGGTTTCGATCACCGCCAACCTCGGCGACACCAAGACTACCATCACCCACCCGGCCAGCACCACACACGGGCGCATCGCACCCGAGGCGCGTGCCGCGGCGGGCATCACGGACGGCTTGATCCGCATCGCGGTCGGGCTGGAAGCGGTAGTGGATATTCAGAATGACCTCGCACGTGGCTTGGGTAGATGATATGGAACAAAAAACAAGAATAGCCACAGAGAACACAGAGAGGTAAGGCGGGTGACAGTGTTTTCTCTGTGTGCTCTGTGATCTCTGATGTAACTACTAGCCATTCGACTAAGCTGACAAAAAACATCAGCCAAGTCGCTGGTTATGTGGCTAAAAGGGTTTAACAGATGGATATTCTCTCCGCACAAATCGGCCGGCTGCTGAAGTCGCACGGCCTGATGCTGGCGACGGCGGAATCCTGCACCGGCGGCGGCGTGGCGCAGGCCATTACCGACGTGGCCGGCAGTTCGGCGTGGTTCGAGCGCGGCTTTATCACTTATTCCAATCTGTCCAAGCAGCAGATGCTGAGGGTAAGCGAAACGACGCTCATTCAGCATGGCGCGGTGTCCGAGGCGACGGTGCGCGAGATGGTGGAGGGCGCGCTGGCCAACAGTGCGGCGCAAGTCGCGTTGGCGGTTAGCGGGATTGCCGGGCCGGGCGGCGGCACCCCGGACAAACCGGTCGGTACGGTATGGTTCGCATGGGGGATCAAACACGGCTTGATGCTGGCTCAAGTGCATCACCTTGCCGGTAACCGTCCGGAAATCCGCAATAGCGCAGTGCATATCGCATTGCAAGGCGTTCTGGACTTGTTGGGCCAAGTATCAGAAATCGCCTGAATCAGTGCAGAGAACGAACGTTCTGTACAAATCCAGATTGTTGTGCCACAATCCTGCACCAATTTCGAAAGGGATAACATAATGGACGATAATAAAAGCAAGGCACTCGCGGCAGCATTGAGCCAGATTGAGAAACAGTTCGGCAAGGGCTCGATCATGCGCCTTGGCGAGCATGATGTGGCCAAGGATATTCAGGTCGTGTCCACCGGCTCGCTGGGCCTGGACATCGCTCTGGGCGTGGGCGGCCTGCCGCGCGGCAGGGTGGTGGAAATCTATGGGCCGGAATCCTCCGGCAAGACAACGCTGACGCTGCAAGTCATCGCCGAGATGCAGAAGCTGGGCGGCACGGCGGCTTTCATCGACGCGGAGCACGCGCTCGACCCGCAATACGCGCAGAAACTGGGCGTGAAAGTCGAAGACCTGCTGATCTCGCAGCCGGACAACGGCGAGCAGGCGCTGGAGATCACCGATATGCTGGTGCGTTCGGGTTCTGTGGATGTCGTGGTGGTGGATTCCGTCGCGGCACTGACGCCCAAAGCGGAAATTGAAGGCGAGATGGGCGATGCGCAGATGGGCCTGCATGCGCGCCTGATGTCTCAAGCCTTGCGCAAGCTTACGGCCAACATCAATCGTTCCAACACCATGGTGATTTTCATCAACCAGATTCGCATGAAGATCGGCGTGATGTTCGGCAACCCGGAAACCACCACCGGCGGCAACGCGCTAAAGTTCTACGCGTCGGTGCGCCTCGACATCCGCCGCATCGGCAGCATCAAAAAGGGCGATGAGGTGATCGGCAACGAGACGCGCGTCAAGGTGGTGAAAAACAAGGTCGCGCCGCCGTTCCGCGAAGCGTTGTTCGATATTCTCTATGGCGAAGGCATTTCGCGCGAAGGCGAGATCATCGAACTCGGCGTGCAGCAGAAACTGGTCGAAAAATCCGGCGCCTGGTACAGCTACAAGGGCGAAAAGATCGGGCAGGGCAAGGACAACGCGCGCGAATATCTGCGCGAGCATCCGGAAATCGCTTTTGAAATCGAAAACAAGGTGCGCGGGGCATTGGGCGTAGCGCTGCTGGAAGGCGGTGGGAAAACGGCTGCGAAGGCAGGCGAAAAGGCCGGCACAAAAGCGGGTGCCAAGGCGAATGCCAAGTCCGATGAGGAAAAAGCCTGAGTTAAGTTTACGAGCGCGCGCCCTGCAATATCTGGCGCGCCGCGAATACAGCCGCGCCGAGTTGCGCGGCAAGTTGTTGCCCTATGCCCGAACGGATGGCGAGTCCGGCCAGCCGCAACCGGAAGGCCCTCGGCCCGAAAACCTGGATGCGCTGCTGGATGACCTCACCGCGTGCGGCTGGCTGTCCGATGCCCGCGCCGCCACGCAATTGCTGCACGCCAAGCGCAGCCGCTTCGGCACCCAGCGCATCGCCCAGGAATTGCGCCGGAAAGGCATTGCGGAAGAGCTGATCGGCGATGTGCTGCCGGGCTTGAAGGAAACCGAGCTGGATGCGGCGCGCAATGTGTGGCAGAAGAAGTTCGGCGCGCTGCCGCAGGACGAGAAAGAGAAAGCAAGGCAGGTGCGCTTCCTGCAATCGCGCGGGTTTTCGATGGACACGATCTTCAAGGTGGTGTCGGCCCCACATTCTGCCGAGGACTAGTTGTGACGGGCTAGTCCGGGTTCGTCGGAAGAGTGTCTATTGCGCGGTAGGCATTCAGGGCTTCCTGTACGTATTGGGGGGTAATCTTTGGCTTTGCTACAGGGTAAAGGGCTGCAATTTTCGCCCATAAGGAAGTCTCTGAAGCGCGGCTACCCGCTGTTCTGAACCGGGCAATAACGGCATTGCGCTGATTTTCGTCGCTTAAGTCGATCTTCAGGTGCTTTGCCAGTTGTGCAGCCGCCCACTGAGTGCGCGCTAGTGCCAACGAGGCCGGATCGGCTCCGGGCGGCGCACCCACATTCCCCGCATGAGGTTTTTTGGGGAGGCCTGTCATTTGTTCTGCAACTGCTGCAACAACAGCGCCAGCAGCAAGTCGGCGATCAGATTACCCCATTCGTTCTGGTCTAAAAGATTCTGCAATTCCACAGTGGAAATGCCATGCGGGACAGTGATAGTGATGGACGCCTGCCCGGTGTCGGCAGCCAATGCCGCCTTGGCTGTGCCGGAAATATTTACTGTGGCATCCGGTGAAGAGGCAGGAGCATTCCCACCAGATTGTGCTGCGGAACTGGCAGCGGTTGCATTGCCCTGTGCCGGAGAGCTTGCGCCACCGCCCATTCCGCCGCCCATGCTAACACCGCCAACACCGCCAACACCGCTTATCATTCCACTCATGATGTATGCCCTCCTTGAAGGGTTGATTGTCTATGTGGATCGGCCTAGTCTTTATCGATATGGCTCCCTGTCTGCTATAAGACGATCGTTGTTAACCGGTCGCTCGTCCATTCCGGGTTCGCCAATCGCCAACAAACGAAGCTGATCGCTACGCAACTTTCCCGACTGGCTGATGGCGCTATCATCGTGAAATGGACATGCTGGGGAAATACTATTAGTTCTTTATTTTGCTGTTCGCCGATTGTGCAGGAACTCGTTTTCGGGAGGGGTGTGTAGCACTTCGCGGAGGTGAATAGCCGGGGCCGGTACGGGTATTCCAGCAGATAGGCTTCAGCGTGAGAACGTGCCACGGATCGGGCAAAGTGTTTTTTTTGGGGAAGCCAGGCTTGCCTGGTCAATACCGTAAACAGCGCGGGGATACGCCGCACAAGCCCGTCAAATGGTATGATTCGCCCTGATTCCGCTCTCGGGGCGGCTCCCCATTTGAACAATCGCAGTGATCGGTGAACAGATGAAAAGCAGTGAAATCCGCCAGAAATTCCTGGACTTCTTCGCCTCCAAAGGCCATGCCGTAGTTCCGTCCAGTTCGCTCGTTCCGCACGACGATCCGACGCTGCTGTTCACCAATGCCGGGATGAACCAGTTCAAGGATGTGTTCCTCGGCTTCGACAAGCGGCCCTATACGCGCGCCGCGTCGTCGCAGAAATGCGTGCGCGCCGGCGGCAAGCACAACGACCTCGAAAACGTCGGCTACACCGCGCGCCACCACACCTTTTTCGAGATGCTCGGCAACTTCAGCTTCGGCGATTACTTCAAGCGCGACGCGATCAAATATGCCTGGGAGCTGCTGACCGAGGTTTACAAATTGCCCGGCGAGAAACTCTGGGTGACGGTGTATGCCGAGGACGACGAGGCCTATGACATCTGGACGAAGGAGTTCGGTGTACCTGCCGAGCGGGTGATCCGCATCGGCGACAACAAGGGCGCGCGTTACGCCTCGGACAATTTCTGGATGATGGGCGATACCGGCCCGTGCGGCCCGTGCACGGAAATCTTTTACGACCACGGCGCAGATATATGGGGCGGGCCACCGGGCAGCGCGGAGCAGGACGGTGACCGCTACATCGAAATTTGGAACAACGTGTTTATGCAATTCAACCGCGACGAACACGGCGTGATGCATCCGCTGCCCAAACCGTCGGTGGATACCGGCATGGGGCTGGAGCGCATTTCGGCGGTGTTGCAGCATGTGCATTCCAATTACGAGATCGACCTGTTCCAGAATCTCATCTGCGCTGCGGCGCGCGAAACAAAAAGCAACGACCTCACCAACAACTCGCTCAAGGTGCTGGCCGACCACATCCGCGCCTGCTCCTTCCTGATCGCCGACGGCGTGATCCCCGGCAACGAAGGGCGCGGCTACGTGCTGCGCCGCATCATCCGCCGCGCGATCCGCCACGGCTACAAGCTCGGCGCGCGCGCCGCATTTTTCTACAGGATGGTGCCCGACTTGATTACTGAAATGGGCGTTGCGTTTCCAGAACTGGCCGCCGCGCAGGTGCGCGTGATGGAGATCCTCAGGCAGGAAGAGGAGCGTTTCTTCGCGACCATCGAGCATGGCATGGAAATGCTAATGCGAGAGATACGATGGAAAACTAAGGGCGCGAATTTGACGCCAGGAATGCCAAGTGAAATACATATGCTTGCTGGTGATATTGCATTTCAGTTGCATGACACCTACGGTTTCCCATATGACCTTACTGCGGATATTTGCCGGGAGTATGGTTTGGGAGTTGATGAACAACAATTTAATGTTTGGTTGAATGCTCAAAAAGAACGTTCGCGCGCGGCGGGCAAGTTCAAGATGGCGGCGAACCTTGAATATGGCGGCCCGGCAACAAAGTTTCACGGCTACGACCTGCTGGAAAGCAAGGGCAACGTGCTGGCTTTGTACAAGGACGGCGCGCCGGTGAATACGCTGCACGAGGGCGAGGTCGGCGTGGCGGTGCTGGACGATACGCCGTTCTATGCCGAATCTGGCGGGCAGGTCGGCGACCGCGGTGAGCTGCGCAGCGTGCACGGCATCTTTGCGGTGGAGGATACGCAGAAGATCCAGGCCACGGTGTTCGGGCATCACGGCGTGGTAACCACCGGCAAACTGACAGTGGGCAACGGCGTCACCGCCAAGGTGGATGTCGCGGCGCGCAACCACACGATACGCAACCACTCGGCGACGCACCTGATGCATAAGGCGTTGCGCGAAGTGCTCGGCGGCCATGTGCAGCAGAAGGGTTCGCAGGTGGATCCGGACAAGACGCGCTTCGATTTCGTGCATACCCAGCCGTTGAGCGATGCGGAAACCCTCAAGGTGGAAAGTATCGTGAATGCCGAGATACTCGCCAACGCGGAATGTCAGGCGCGCGTGATGTCCATCGAGGACGCGCAGAAGACCGGCGCGATGATGCTGTTCGGCGAGAAATACGGCGACGAAGTGCGTGTGCTGGACATCGGTTCGTCGCGCGAGCTGTGCGGCGGCACCCATGTGAAACGCACCGGCGACATCGGCCTGTTCAAGATCGTCGCGGAGAGCGGCGTGGCGGCGGGGGTGCGGCGCATCGAGGCGGTGACCGGCGAAGGCGCGCTGGCGCTGGTGCAGCAGCAAGAGGCGCAACTGCGCCAGGTGGCGGACGCGGTGAAGGTGCAGCCGCAGGAGGCGGCATCGCGCGTCGCGCAAATCCTCGACAACGTAAAATCGCTGGAAAAGGAGCTGGCCGCGCTGAAATCCAGGCTCGCCTCCGCGCAAGGCGACGACCTCGTCAACCAGGCGGTCGAGATCAACGGCATCAAGGTGCTGGCCGCGATGCTGGAGGGCGCGGATGCGGCGGCATTGCGCGAAACGCTCGACAAGCTCAAGGGCAAGCTCAAGAACGCCGCCGTCGTGCTGGCGGCGCTGGACGGTGATAAAATCAGCCTGATTGCCGGTGTGACTCCCGGTCTGGTCGCGAAAATCAAGGCAGGGGAACTGGTGAACATGGTCGCGCAGCAGGTCGGCGGCAAGGGCGGGGGGAGGCCGGACATGGCGATGGCCGGCGGCACGCAACCGGAGCATCTGGCTGCGGCGCTGGCCTCCGTTCCAAGCTGGGTTAAGGCGAAATTGTGAGTATGGTGAGTCCGGCCTTGCAAGCTGCTCCCGCACCAGAGCGGCTGCGCCGCCACCGTGTCACAGCAGCACCGGACATGGCGATGGCCGGCGGCACGCAGCCCGAGCATCTGGCTGCGGCGTTGGGTTCGGTCACGGATTGGATCAAGGCTCGTTTATAAGGAACGACACAGGTGAACACAGGACGTTATAACGTATTGCTTGTCGAGGACGATTTGCCTGCGATGGAGCTGGCGCACCGCGCCGCTGTCGGGTCTTGTCCGGAAATCAGTCTGACCATGGTGGGCGGCGGCGATACCGTGCTGGACTGGTTGAACGACAGCGTTGCGAATAAGGAACAGATGCCGTACATCATCCTGATAGACCTGAACCTGCCCAAGCTGGATGGACTGGCGGTATTGCGTAAACTGCGCATGCATGACGCCACGCGCAATATTCCGATTGTGGCATTTTCGGCGGAATACACGCAGGCAGATGTGCTGATGAGTTACCGGGCCGGTGCGAATACTTTCGTGGCCAAGCCGGTTGACCTCGAGCAATTCACCGGATTTTTCCGCGAGCAGCTGGCGTACTGGACTCAGCCGCGCCAGCGCGAACTGGCCTTTGCCGCGGGACAACAGGGTGCAACAGGACGGCACTGACCGTTACTCCGTGTAAATCCGGTAATCCTGTTTCCTAGGGAAATGCGGATTTATTCGGTTTTGTCGTTCCCGCGTAGGCGGGAACCCAGTCAAATCAAGCGTCTGGATCCCCGCTTTCGCGGGGATGACGAATTGATCTGCGTTTCCCTAGAACGGCAGCTGCAAATGCGGCGCGGACTGATGAAACATTCCGCGGAAGTCGTTCTGGATGCGTTGCAATGCCTCCGCAGTATCCGCCTCGAAGCGCAGCACGATCACCGGCGTGGTGTTGCTGGGGCGCGCCAGCCCGAAGCCGTCTGCATATTCCACGCGCAGCCCATCCAGCGTGATGATCTCCCTCGCATCAGTAAACATAGGCGCACCGGCCAACTTTGCGGTGTGCTGCAATTTCGCCAGCAGCGCGTGATTTTCCCCTTCGGCGGTGTGAATGTGCAGTTCCGGGGTGCAGACCGCATCCGGCAGCGCGTTCAGCGTGGCGCTCGGGTCAGACACACGGCTCAATATCTCCAGCAGGCGCGCGCCGCTGTATAGCCCGTCGTCGAAGCCGTACCAGCGCTCCTTGAAGAACATGTGGCCGCTCATCTCGCCGGCCAGCAGCGCACCGGTTTCCTTCATCTTGGCCTTGACCAGCGAATGCCCGGTTTTCCATAGTGTTGGCTTGCCGCCGTGAGAACGTATCCATGAGAAAAGATTGCGCGTGGATTTCACGTCGAAAATAATTTCCGCGCCGGGATTGCGGGAGAGCACGTCGGCGGCGAACAGCATCAACTGGCGATCCGGATAGATGATCTTTCCGTCCTTGGTGACCACGCCGAGGCGGTCACCGTCGCCGTCGAACGCCAACCCTAGTTCGCTGTCGTTGTCGCGCAGCGCGGCGATCAGGTCTTCGAGGTTGTGCGGGTCGGACGGGTCGGGGTGATGGTTGGGGAAATGTCCGTCCACCTCGCAGTACATTTCTTCCACTTCACAACCGAGCTGGCGATACAGGTTGGCAACGTAGGCTCCGGCCACCCCGTTGCCGCAATCCACGGTAACCTTCATCGGGCGCGCCAGCCTGATGTCGGAGACGATGCGCGCGATGTAATCCGCGCTGATGTCCTGTTGCGCGTAGCTGCCGGAACCATGCGCGAGGTCGTTCTGTTCGATGCGCGAGCGTAGCTTCTGTATCGTTTCGCCCGACAATGTTTCTCCGGCCAGCACCATCTTCAGGCCGTTGTAATCCGGCGGGTTATGGCTGCCGGTGAGCATCACCGCGCAGTTGGTCTGCAACTGGTAGGCGGCGAAATACACCATCGGCGTGGCGACCAGCCCCACGTCGATCACGCCGATGCCGCTCTTGCGGATGCCGCGCGCCAGCGCGGCGATCAACTCCGGGCCGGACAATCTGCCGTCGCGTCCGATCGCGATAGTATGCTGCCCGCGCGCCGCCGCTTCCGAGCCGAGCGCGTGGCCGATGGCCTCCACCACTTCCGGTGTCAGCGTCTTGCCGACGATGCCGCGTATGTCATAGGCCTTGAAGATTTCTTTGGGTAGGTTTTGCATTGCGTTGCCCTTCGTTTCAATTTAAATCGGTAATCTGTCAAAAACAGTTTGCCACAGAGAACACAGAGACCACAGAGGAAAGCAACCAGTTGTGACAAGAGGTCGACTCGTCTTTTGGGTGGCACATAAGGAAAGAATTAAAGCGATGGCCTCTCTGTGTTCTCTGTGAATTCTGTGGCTTGAATTTTAGTTTTTCAAAGTGATGGTTTGCGTCAACTTTTCCCACACAAGATCGGGGGTGAGTTGCATCATGCAGTTGAAATGCCCCAGCGGGCATACACGCTTGAAGCACGGGCTGCACTCGATGTCGAGCTTGATGACCCGCGCCTGCACCGACAGCGGCGGCGTGAACTGCGGGCTGCTGGAGCCGAACAGGGCCAGCATCGGGCGGTCGAGTGCGGCGGCCAGGTGCATCAGGCCGGAGTCGTTGCTGACGACCAGTTGCGCGCAGGCCAGCAGTGCGATGGCATCGCCCAGATCGGTGCGGCCGCACAGGTTGATGCACTGACCGTCGGCGAACTGGTTGATTTCATCCGCGACGGGCTTGTCCTTGGCAGAGCCGATCAGCCAGATCGCATAGCCATGTTGTTTCAGGCGCCGGGCAATGTCCGCGTAGTAGGCTGTCGGCCAGCGTTTGGCGGGGCCGTATTCGGCACCAGGGCAGAAGACCGCGACGGGCTGATCAAGCGTCAGGCCGAGTTTGCGCAGGGTGGTGTCGCGTTGCGCTGCGTCGATTGCCAGTTGCGGATTCGCCAGCGGGCGCGGGATTTCGCCACAGGGTGCTTCGGCGAGCTGCGCGAAGCGTTCCACCATCAGCGGCAGTTTCTGCTTGTCGAGCCTGCGCGCATCGTTGAGCAGGAAATAGCGCGACTCGCCGACGAAGCCGGTGCGCAATGGAATATGGGCGAAGAACGGTACCAGCGCGGATTTCCACGAGTTGGGCAGCACGATGGCTTGGTCGTAACGTGTTGCGCGCAGTTGTTTGCCGAGCCGGTAGCGCGCCGCCAGTTGCAGTGCGCCGTGCGGGAACGGGTTGACGATGACATCGTGAATTTCCGGTATGGCGCGCAGCAGTTTTTCCGTCCAGGGCGGGGCGAACACGTCGATGCGGCAATCGGGAAAGCGTTGACCCAGGCGCATCAGCATCGGCTGCATCAGCATGCAGTCGCCTACCCAGCTGGGGCTGATGACGAGGATTTTTTGCATTGGAGCTCGCAGCTTGTAGCTGGTGGCTCGCAGCAAAGCTTTTGCTACAAGCTACAGGCTACTCGCTGGTTTCAGTGGTGTCCCTTGGGCAATTCACCCTTGAATTTATACAAGGTGCCACAATACGGGCAGCGCGCTTCTCCGCCGTGATTCAGAGGGATAGCCACTTTCGGGTGGGCATCCCACAGGCTCATGCCCGGCATCGGGCAGGCCAACGGCAAGTCGTGCGCGGTCACTTCGATATAGCGCTGGGTGATTTTTTCGCTGTTCACAATATTTCTCCCTCAAACGTAGGCCAGCCAGTCGGTGTGCCCGGGATGCTTGCCCGTCACGCAGTCGAAGAAAGCCTGTTGCAGCCGGGTGGTAATCGGGCCGCGCGAACCGATGCCGATGGTGCGGTTGTCCAGTTCGCGGATCGGGGTGACCTCGGCTGCGGTGCCGGTAAAGAACGCTTCGTCCGCAGTGTAGACTTCATCGCGGGTGATGCGCTTCTCGATCAACTCGATGCCGAGTTCTTTTGCCAGCGTGATAATCGTGTCGCGCGAGATGCCTTCCAGGCATGAGGTCAAGTCGGGCGTATACAGCTTGCCTTGCTTGACGATGAAAATATTTTCGCCCGCGCCTTCCGCAACGTAACCGTCCACATCCAGCAGCAGCGCCTCGTCGTAGCCATCGTGCGCTACTTCCTGATGCGCCAGGATGGAGTTGGTATAGGTGCCTACCGATTTGGAGCGGCACATGTTGATGTTGACATGATGGCGCGTGAAGCTGGAAGTCTTGACGCGGATGCCCTTGGCCATGCCCTCTTCGCCCAGATACGCGCCCCACGGCCAGGCGGCCACGGCAACGTGGGTACTGAGGGCCGTTGCGGCGATACCCATCGCTTCCGAGCCGTAAAACGCGATCGGGCGGATGTAGCAGGATTCCAGTTTGTTGGCGCGCACTACCTCGCGATGCGCTTCCATGATGATCTCTTTGTCCCAGGGCATCTTCATCTGGAAGATGTATGCGGAATTGAACAGCCGGTCGGTATGTTCCCGCAAACGGAAAATCGCCGTGCCCTTTTCCGCCTTGTAGGCGCGCAAGCCTTCGAAAACGCCCATGCCGTAATGCAGCGTGTGGGTCAGCACATGGGTGGTGGCATCGCGCCACGGAACGAGCTTGCCGTCATACCAGATAAAACCGTCGCGATCGGACATCGACATAATGGAATTCCTTTGAGGTTCGGTTGCAAAGCGCGGATTCTAGCGTTTTCTGGCCGGTTTATGAAGAAGTATGGCAGCCGCCGATGGCCGGCCTTATTTCCTGACCGGCAATTCGGGTATGATTGCCGCGTTTGTCGGAGAATACCCCGACCATCCCTATCCGAAGGGCAAGCGCACCCATGATCGATCTGCCGGAAGTTACCTCAGGAACAACGGATACGCAAGAAGAGAAGTTGCGCAAGAGCCTGCTGATCTTCGCCTGCGCCTTCATGAACCTGGCGGTGGTGCTGTGGCTGGCCATTTACTGGATGATGGGGCTGCATTTCTCGGCAAACGTGCCGCTCGGCTACCAGCTCATTTCCGTGGCATCGTTGATTTACTATTTCAAGACCAGGCGATTTGAGCCGTTCCGCTTCGTGCAGTTGAGCCTGTTCCTGTTCGCGCCGTTTATTATGCAATGGAGCATCGGCAGCTCGGTGACATCGAGCGGCGTGATGCTGTGGGCGTTGCTGGCCCCGATCGGCGCATTGGTCGTGTCGGGCTGGCGCGAGTCCATTCCCTGGTTTGTCGCGTATGTCGTGATGACAGTCGTGTCCGGAGTATTCGATTACTTCCTCGGCACGGGCGCCGAGGGCGGATTGCCGATGAAAACCATCGGCGTGTTCTTCGCGCTCAATTTTGCCGCAATGTCCTCCATCATTTATTTCCTGGTGCGCCATTTCGTCGTGGAGATGGACAAGATCAGGGAACAGCTCGACCGGCAGCACCAGTTGCTGGCCGAGGAACAGAAGAAATCCGAACGCGTGCTGCTCAATGTCCTGCCGGACAGCATCGCGCAGCGCCTGAAAAACCACCAGGGGCTGATCGCGGACGGCCATGCGGACGTGACCGTGATGTTTGCCGATCTGGTGAATTTCACGCAACTGACCGAGTCGCTGTCACCCGAGCAAATGGTTGCTTTGCTCAACACCATTTTCTCCGGCTTCGACGAACTGAGCGAAAAATACGGGCTGGAGAAAATCAAGACGATCGGCGACGCCTACATGGTAGTCGGCGGGCTGAGCCGCGACAGGGAGGATTACACCTCAGATATTGCGGATCTGGCGCTGGAGATGCGCCAGTTTGTGGCCGGCCACCACGATCTGTCCAGATTCAATATGGGCATCCATACCGGCATCGCCACCGGCCCCGTGGTCGCCGGGGTGATCGGCACCAAGCGCTTCATTTACGACCTGTGGGGCGATACGGTAAATATCGCCAGCCGTTTGACCGACGACGCGACGCAGGGCGCGATTCAGGTGGACAGGATGACCTATAACCGCATCCGGCATGAGTATTCCTTCGAGCCGCCCGCCACGATACACGTCAAGGGCAAAGGCGAAATGGTCATGTACCGCCTTATCGCGCGCCTTGGCAAGAAACCGGAAACTCAAAAACAAGAGGACTTGAACAGCCTGCACGAAGCCCCCCGGCGCTGAACGGCAAAACGTCCCTACAAGCCGTCAAGACTGCGGGCGGTAGGGAAATGGTCGAAGCTGCTCATGGAAATCGAACGCATGAGAAGAGTTACCACTCAGCCCCTCGATCCCGCCATTATTGTCGAATTGCGGGAGCGTCTGGGATTGAGCAATTTGTGTTGAACAATCACTCCGCCTCCCTTATAGTGCGCGCATGTCCTTGGTAATCACAGACCCAAAAGCCGAGCAACTTGCACGGGAGCTCGCACAACAGATCGGCGGTACTATCCCCGATGCGGTCGTCCGTGCCCTTGAAGCGCAATTGGCCATTCTGAGAACGCCAAACACAACCGCCCTCACCCGCGATGCAATACTGCAAATCGCCGCGCGCTGCAAAGCACTCCCCGATCTCGATCCGCGTAGCGCAGACGAAATACTCGGTTACGGCAAAACCGGACTGCCTCAATAAAAATGGTTGTTGATACTTCGGCGCTGGTTGCGATTCTCCTGAATGAACCGGATGCCGAAATACTCTCCTCCACGCTTGCCGCATCTTCCCCACGCGTCATAAGCGCCGTTTCAGTCCTTGAGGCATCCATCGTCATGGAAAGCAAAAAGGGTGAAGCAGGGCTTGCGCTGCTGGATGAGCTGCTCACTGCAGCACAGTTCGAGGTTGCCACCTTTGATGATGCGCAACAACGAGCCGCACGCGAAGCCTACCGGCGCTATGGCAAGGGCAGGCACCCTGCCGGATTGAACTTCGGTGACTGCTGCTCTTACGCACTCGCCCGCGCGCGCAACGACACCCTGTTATTCAAGGGCAATGATTTCGCCCAGACGGACATAGCCCAAGCCACCCCCATTTCTGCCCACTGAAATCGCCACCGTCTGACCGCGCCGTGTGGTTGGCAGGCTCGTGGAATGAGCCTGTGGGCCTGGATAATGGTGGCCATCTAAGCCGAAGGGGCATCATGTCATTCCGCACATTCCTGAAATCGCTCACAGTACAGATTTGCAGCTTGGCCTGCCAGCGCATGAGCATGGCAATGGAGAGCATGCAATGAGCATCCCCTTATAACTGCAATGCTGTTCAGAAAAAGACAAATGGTGATTCCTCCTCAATGTGCTTTTGGAAAACTCAAACGCGACAACCTTGACGCGATTATCGGGTGGCATCCGTTAGGCCCCCATCGGACGCCTGCCCTGCGCCGCCGATGCCGATTCCCCCGCGTTCGCGGGGATAGGCCCGATGGCTTACACTGTGCGTAGCGATCGGAAAAGCAATTTTTCCGGGTTCGCACAAAGTTTGTTTTTTTAACGTTGCAAGTCGGAATGTTGTGGGTGAGGATTGAAACCTCAAGCCTTTTCGAAAAGCGCTTCCCACAGCTTGCGGCACGCGCCGACTTCGATCTGGCCGGGTTCGGCTCGGCACGGCGACTGGTTGTTAAGCTGCATGCGGTGCTGTGCCTGGCGCAGGGCGCGATAAAGTGCGCGGGTCTGTTCGGCAAGAGCGACGGGGATCAGGCCGAGTTCGCCCGCCAGTTTGAGCAAAGCCAGATTGCCGATATTGCCGGTCAGTTGCGGGTGCTGGTGGGCGTAGGCGAGCACGATGTATTGCACCATGAATTCGATGTCCACCATGCCGCCCCGGTCATGTTTGAGGTCGAACAGGCCGCTGGCGTTGGGGTGGCCGTCGAGCATTTTCTGGCGCATCGCCAGGATTTCTGTGCGCAAGGCGGGCAGGTCGCGCGGCTGGCACAGCACTTCCTTGCGGATGTTTTCGAAGGCGGCGCCGACTCCGGCATCTCCGGCGCTGAAGCGCGCGCGCGTCAGGGCCTGATGCTCCCACACCCACGCGCTTTGCCGCTGGTATTCGGCAAACGCGCCGACCGTGCTCACCAGCAGGCCGCTCGCGCCGTTCGGGCGTAGGCGCAGGTCGGTTTCATAGAGGCGGCCGGAAGAGGTGTAGCTGCTCAGCATGGTGTTGATGCGCTGCCCCAGCCGCGCGTAGTTTTCCTGCGCATCGGGGTGGTCGTCATCGTAGAGGAAAATCAGGTCGAGGTCGGAGGCGTAGCTCAGTTCCTTGCCGCCCAGCTTGCCATACGCGATGACGGCGAATTTTGGCTCGTCGCAATGCCGCTTGCGTGCTGCCGCCCAGCTCAGCCTCAGCACATGGCGCAGCAGCAGGTCGGCGAGGTCGCTCAGGTGGTCGCTGAGTTTTTCCAGCGGCAGCAGGCCTTGCAGATCCATCGCCAGCAACTGGAATGTTTGTTCCTGCTGGACGAGGCGCAGCATGTCGAGTTGCCGTTCGGCATCCCCGGCGCAGTCGTCCAGGCGGCGATGCAAATCGCGGTCAAGCTGCTGCCACTGGGGCGGCTGGTATATCTCGCGCGCGCCCAGCAAGCCGTCGAGCAGCGCCGGATGCTGGGTCATGTAGTCGCCCGCCCAACTGCTGGCGGAGAGCAGTTTGGCCAGGCGCTGCATGGCCTGCGGATACTCGGCGAGGAAGGCGAGGTAGGCGGCGCGGCGGCTGATGCCTTCCAGCAGGACGAGCAGCCTGGCCAGCGTCTCGTCCGGGTTGGGTTGTTGCGCGCTCAGGGCGGCGAATTGCGGGATCAGCTTGTCCAGGCGCTGCCTGCTGAGTTCCGGCAATTGCCGGTAGCGGCTGCCGTCGTGCAGTTGCAGCAGGCGTTGCGCGGTGTCGTTTGCCGCGCGGTAACCGAGTTTTTCGAGGCGGGGTTGCAATTCTTCGGCGGTCATTCCTTCGTGCCAGAGTTGCCCGTCGTCCGGCCCTTCTTCATGCGCGCCGAAAATCTGTTCGAACTGTTGGTTGACCAGCATGCGATGGCGGTCGAGATCATTCAGCAGCGCGGCGTAATCCGCATAGCCCATCGCATCGGCGATGATTTCCCGGTCTTCTGTTTTTTCCGGCAGTTCCTGGGTTTGCTGGTCGTCCAGGTATTGCAGGCGGTGCTCGAGGTTGCGCAGGAACACATAAGCCGCATCCAGATCGGCGGCGGCGGGCGCGGGCAACTGGCCGTTTGTTGCGAGCTGTTGCAGCGCCGACTGGGTGGGCCGGATGCGCAACTGGGCATCGCGCCCGCCGCGTATCAACTGAAATACCTGCGCGGTGAATTCGATCTCGCGGATGCCGCCCGGCCCGAGTTTGATGTTGTCGAGAAGATCGCGGCGCCGCACTTCCTGGCGGATTTGCGCGTGCAGCTTGCGCATCGAATCGATCGCGCCGAAGTCGAGATATTTGCGGAACACGAACGGCTGTGCGAGTTGCATCAATTCTGTGGTTTGCGGGCAGTCAGCAGGAGAAATCACCCGCGCCTTGATCCACGCGTAGCGCTCCCATTCGCGCCCCTGGCTGACCAGGTATTCTTCCAGCGCGGCGAAGCTCGCCACCAGCGGGCCGCTGTCGCCGTAAGGGCGCAGCCGCATGTCCACGCGGAACACATAGCCGTCGCCGGTCGGGTCGCCGATCATGGCGATCAGGCGGCGTCCCAGCCGCGTGAAGAACTCGTGGTTGCTCAACCGGCGCGGCCCGTCCGTTTCGCCGTCTTCCGGGTAGACGAAAATCAGGTCGATATCGGAAGAGACATTCAGTTCGCCGCCGCCCAGCTTGCCCATGCCGATGACCAGCAATGGCTGCGGCGCAGCGTCGGTTTCTCCCAGCGGCGTGCCGAACTGCGCCCGCAATACCTGCATCAAACACGCCTGCGCCTGCCCGACGCTTATTTCCGCCAGCGCGGTCATGGCTTGCATGACTTCACCGAGGCCGCACAGCCCGTTGAGGTCGCGCAGGATCAGCTTCACCATCACCTGTTTGCGCAGCCTGCGCAAGGCGCGCGCCAGGCCGGCTTCGTCGTCAGGGGCGAGATTGGCTTGCCGCAGCAACTCCAGCATTTCCGCGCGGTCGCACGGCGTGGCGCAATTTTCCTGCAACCAGCTCAGCAACGGAGGGTCTATTTCCAGCGCGCGCCTAGCATAGCGGCTGCAGCGCAGGGTTTTTTGCAGCAGGCTATCGAAGGGCCTGTCCCGAACCTGGGCGGGCGGCAAGTTTGCGGTATTCATGGATAGGGCTTCAAGCTAAAATGCGCATTGTCTTATGATTGGCCGCTGGTCGCTAGTCGTTAGTTAATTCAACCCAAGCCGGGCCTGATAAATTCGCAAATGCCACAACCTGCTAACGACTAACGGCTAATTACAGATTCGATGCTGAACTCTCTCACCCTCCGCATATTCTGGCACAGCCTGAACTGGCTGACACGGTCGGCTATTATCGTGTTGGTGGCCGGGGTAGCAGTGGCGGCGCTGTCGATCCTGACGTTGCGTTACTGGCTGTTGCCGAATATCGAGCAATATCACGAGCGGATCGTTGTTTCGCTGGCGGGCGCAATCGGCAATCCGGTCAGGATAGGCAAGATCGAGGGCGACTGGCAGGGTTTGCAGCCGCGCCTGAATTTTACCGATGTGCATATCCTGGATCGGCAGCACCAACCGGCGCTGGTGTTGCAGCGCATCGAAGGCAGCATATCGTGGATGTCGCTGTTCGCCGCTGAGCTGTGGCTGGCCAGCCTGGAAATCGACAGGCCGGAATTGCTGATACGCCGCGATGCGCAGGGGCAAATTTATCTCGGCGGGATCGCGCTCTCGCGGCAAGAAAGCGACAACGATCTGGCCAACTGGCTGCTGCACCAGACGCGCATGGTGGTGCGCGATGCGCTTATTGTCTGGGTGGACGAACAGCGCGATGCGCCGCCGCTGGTGCTGCAACGGGTCAATTTGCGTATCGAGAGCCGATTCGGCCATCATCGCTTCGCCTTGCGTGCCGTGCCGCCGGAAGAACTGGCGACCCCGCTGGACTTGCGCGGCGATTTTCGCGGTGCGAGTTTCGATGATTTGAGGGCTTGGCGCGGCCAGATATTTACCCAGATGGATTACACCGACGTGACGGCTTGGCGTCACTGGCTGGATATGCCCGGCGAATTCAGTCGGGGGCGCGGCGCGCTGCGTGGCTGGCTGAATGTCGAAGGCGGCAAGGTGGTTGGGGTTACCGCCGATCTGGACCTGCGCGATGTGGCGACCCGGCTGGCCGAGGACGTGCCGGAGATGGTGTTGCTCAATTTGCGCGGTCGCGCGGCGTGGAAAGGCGCGGCTGGCGATCTGGAGATATCCACGCGGCATCTGGCGTTGCGCTTGCAGAACGGCATCGAACTGCAACCGACGGATTTTTATTACCGCAGCGCAAAGGCCGCCGCCGGGCAACTGGCGAAAGGCGAGTTGCGCGCCAACCTGCTGCAACTGGAAGTTCTCTCGGGACTGGCCAATTTCCTACCGCTGGAAGCCGGGCTGCGCGCCAAACTGGATGCGTATGCGCCTAGGGGGAGAGTGTCCAACCTGAACGCGCAATGGCAGGGCGCTCCGGAAAAGCCGGACAGATATAAAATCAAGGGGCAGTTTAAAAATCTCGCGCTGCGCCAGGTCGGCAACATGCCCGGCTTCTCCGGCTTGTCGCTGGACTTGGACGGCAGCGAGGAGCAGGGCAGGCTGAATATCGATGCGCGCCGGACCATCGTGGATGCGCCGGGGGCGATGCGCGAACCGCTGCATTTCGCCACCTTGACCGGGCAGGCCGGCTGGCAGCGCAAAGGCGGCGAATGGTTGGTCAGGGTGGATAATATTGCCGTCGCCAACGCCGATCTGGCGGGCAATCTGTTCGGCAGCTACCAGACCAGGGCCGGAACGCCGGGCGTGCTGGACCTGACCGTCAACCTGACGCGCGGCGATGTCCGGCGCGCCGCCCGCTACACTCCGCTGGTTGCGCTGGACCGCGAAGACAACGACTGGCTGAACGGCGCCATGCTGGCGGGGCATACCGAAGATTTCCGCGTGCGCGTCAAGGGCAACCTTGGCGACTTTCCCCTGAAAGGAGGGGAGCAGGATGCGCTGCTGGAGGTCGGCGGCCATGCGCGGGATGTCGTCATGGAATTCGACAAGGACTGGCCGCGCATCGAAAACATATCCGGCGAATTCTGGATACGCGGCAACAGGATGGAGGTGAAGGTGCCCTCTGCGACCATGCTGGATGCGCGTTTGCAGAACGTCACCGTCACCATCGCGAATTTGCTGAGCAAGGATCTGCCGCTGGGAATCAAGGGCAGTGCGTCGGGCGCGAGCAATACCTTTTTGCAGTTTATCCAGCAGAGCCCGGTGCGCGGTTATATAGACGAGTTCACCGACGGTATGAGCGCCACCGGCAACGGCAATCTGGAGCTGGTTACGCTTATCCCGTTGCGGGGCGATAAACCGGTGAAGGTATCCGGTACTTTCCGCGTGCCGGGCAACGATATCGATCTGGGCGAAGGCGCACCGCTGTTGCGCAACGCGCGCGGCGAGTTGTCGTTCACCGAGTCGGGCATGCAGGCCGAAGGCGTAACGGCGCAAATCCTCGGCGGGACAGCCAGTATCGATGTGCGGACGGCGGCGGGTGGGGTGGTGCATGCCACTGCGCGCGGGCGCAGCAACCTCGATGCGTTGCGCAAGATCAACCCGCACCCGCTGCTGGATCATCTGCATGGCGGCGCGGAATGGGATGCCGACATCACCGTGGTGAAAAAATCCGCGCAGTTGACTATCAGCTCCAGTTTGCAGGGACTCGGTTCCGATCTTCCGCAGCCTTTCGCCAAGCAGGCCAACAAGGCGATGCCGCTGCGTCTGGAAAAGAGAGAAGTTACCGGCGGGCAGGATGTCCTGACCATGCAACTTGGCGGGCTGCTCAATGCGAGGATGGCGCGGCGCGAAGAAAATGGCGCGATGGCCGTCAAGCGCGGCGTCGTCAATTTTGTGGGGGCGAGCGGCTCCGCCGGAGAGGGAGATCCCGGCGTTTGGGGCAAGTGGCCGGAAAAAGACGGGATATGGCTGACCGGCACGCTGCCGGTATTATCCTTGCAGGGGTGGGGCGACCTGCTGGGTGCGGCGGGTGACGGCTTATCTGTCGCAGGCGCAAATCTGGTGATCGGCAAAGCGAGCGGATTCGGCATGGAGATCGACGCCTTGAGCGTCGAGGCCGGCAAACGCGGCGACGGATTTTTTGCCAAATTGTCCAGCAAGGCATTGAACGGCGAAGTGGATTGGCAACCGCGCGGAGAAGGCAAACTGACGGCGCGCCTGAAAAATCTGTTCTGGCGGCGCGACGCGGCTGCGGCGCAACAGGATCAATCGGGTTTTGATAAAGATGCATCCCTCTCTCCGGACAAACTGCCCGCACTACAAGTTTCCATCGAGAATTTTCAAATGGGCGGCAAGGAGGTCGGGCGGCTCGAACTGGTGGGGCATCCCGACGGCAAGGAATGGCGGATGCGCCGCTTGAACATCGTCAATCCGGACGGCAGCCTGGCCGGAGACGGGGTGTGGCGCAGCGGATCGGGCGGCACGCAGACCCAGGTCAATCTGTTGCTGCAAATCAGTGATGCCGGAAAAATCCTGGCGCGTTCCGGTTACCCGAATACAGTCAAGCACGGCAGCGGCAAGCTGGCGGCGGATTTGTCATGGGAAGGGTCGCCGGACGAATTCAATTACGCCACTTTGACTGGCGCGCTCAAGCTCGATACCGGCAAAGGGCAGTTTCTCAAGATGGATCCGGGCGCCGGCAAGCTGCTCAGTATTCTCAGTTTGCAGGCCTTGCCCAAACGCATCACGCTGGATTTTACCGACGTGTTCAGCGAGGGTTTTCAATTCGACCATATCGGTGGCGATGCGGCGGTCAAAAAAGGCGTAATCGATACGCAGGATTTGCATATCGACGGCTCGTCCGCGAAAGTGACCATGAAGGGCAACGTCGACCTGAACAGCGAAACTCAGGATTTGCGCGTGAGAGTCTTGCCCAAGCTGGGGGACAGTGTTTCGTTGCTCGGCGCATTTGCCGCCGGCCCGGTAATCGGCATCGGCTCGCTGCTCATCAGCAAGGTATTGGGCAATCCGCTCGATAAGCTGGTGTCGTTCGAATACAATATCAGCGGCGCCTGGAGCGATCCGCAGGTGGTCAAGGTCGGCCACGCTACGGTTGACCGGAATGAAATAGAATCAAGTAAATGAGAAAGTGAACCATGTCAGAAGGCAGTTCTATGCAGCAAAGCAGCACCGCGCAATCGGGTACTTTCAAGGTGGCCGCCATCCAGATGGCTTCCGGGCCGAACGTGACGGGTAATTTGAACGAGGCGCGCCGTCTCATCGCCAACGCCTCCGAGCAGGGTGCGCGACTGGTGGTATTGCCGGAATTTTTCGCCATTATGGGCATGTCCGAGCAGGACAAAGTCGTGGCGCGCGAGCAACCGGGGCAAGGGCCGATCCAGTCGTTCCTCAGCGAAACCGCACGCCGACACAAGGTCTGGCTGGTGGGCGGATCGATCCCGCTCGCAGCCAGCGCGCCGGACAAGGTGTTGAACAGTTGCCTGGTGTATGACGAGCGGGGCGAGCAGGTGGCGCGCTACGACAAAATCCACCTGTTCAACTTGGAGTTGGGCAACGAGCGCTACGACGAAGCCAGAACCATCGAGCCGGGTAGCCAGGTGGTGGTGGTGGACAGCCCGTTCGGGCGCATCGGCCTGGCGGTGTGCTACGACCTGCGCTTCCCCGAGCTGTTCCGCGCGATGAAAGATGTGAACATTATCGTGCTGCCCGCCGCGTTCACCGAGATAACCGGCAAGATGCACTGGGAAGTGCTGGTGCGCGCGCGCGCCGTGGAAAACCTGGCCTATGTGGTCGCTGCCGCGCAAGGCGGCTATCACGTCAGCGGGCGCGAGACGCACGGCAACAGCATGATCGTCGGGCCGTGGGGGCGGGTGCTGGATCGCCTGCCGCGCGGCTCGGGCGTGGTGATCGCGGAAGTGAACCCGTCCTACCAGGCCAGTCTGCGCGCCAGCCTTCCAGCGCTGGCGCATCGCGTTTTATTTTAGCGGAAATGAGAGAAGGGGAAAGGGAGAAGGGATCGCGGCTTTGCCGCTCAAGGGTAAAGACGGGGGCTACCGCTGTTTTTACCCTTATCCCTTCCCCCTTATCCCTTCCCATCCTCGAACCTAGATCGGCACTCAACCTTTGACAATGGCTTCCATGCAACCTTACGACACGCTCTTCGCCACCGCGCAGCAGACGCTGCTGGCCCCGCAATCCATCGAGACGCAGCAGATCGAGCAGGTGTTCGCCAGCATGATGGCGCACCGCCTCGATTACGCCGACCTGTATTTCCAGTACAGCCGCGCCGAGAGCTGGTCGCTGGAAGAGGGCATCGTCAAGTCCGGCAGCTTCAACATCGACCAGGGCGTCGGGGTGCGCGCGGTAAGCGGCGAAAAAACCGCCTTCGCCTATTCCGACGACATCAGCCTGAACGCGCTGGAAAGCGCGGCGCAGGCGACGCGCGCGATTGCCAAGCAGGGCGGCGAGCAGACCGTGCCGATGCTGTATCACGGTTCGCGGCGCGAAATCTACCTGCCGCACGACCCGATTGCCAGCCTCAAGGATGCCGACAAGGTCGCGCTGCTGGAACGCCTCGAAGGCTACGCGCGCGCGCTCGACCCGCGCGTGGTGCAGGTGATGGCGGGGCTGGCGGGCGAATATGAAGTGGTGATGGTGGCGCGCAGCGACGGCCTGATGAACGCCGACATCCGCCCGCTGGTGCGTCTGTCGCTGCAAGTGATCGTCGAAAGCAACGGCAAGCGCGAACAGGGTTCTGCAGGCGGCGGCGGGCGTTTCGATTACTGTTATTTCGACGATGCGATGCTGCACAAATACGCCGCGCTGGCGGTGCACCAGGCGGTGACCAACCTCGACGCCGCGCCCGCCCCGGCGGGCAACATGACCGTGGTGCTGGGCAACGGCTGGCCGGGCATCCTGCTGCACGAAGCGATCGGCCACGGGCTGGAGGGCGACTTCAACCGCAAGGGCAGCTCGGCGTTTTCCGGGCGCGTCGGCGAACGTGTCGCGGCGCAGGGCGTGACCGTGGTGGACGACGGCACGTTGGCGCGTCGGCGCGGCTCGCTGCAAATGGACGACGAAGGCAACCCCGCGCAATGCACCACGCTGATCGAGAACGGCATCCTCAAGGGTTACTTGCAGGATAGCCTGAATGCGCGGCTGATGGGTGTGCCGCTCACCGGCAACGCGCGCCGCGAGTCTTATGCGCACCTGCCGATGCCGCGCATGACCAACACCTACATGCTCAACGGCGACAAAGACCCGCAGGAAATCATTGCCTCAGTGCAGCACGGGCTGTATGCGGTGAATTTCGGCGGCGGCCAGGTGGACATCACCAGCGGCAAGTTCGTGTTCTCCACCGCCGAAGCCTACATGATCGAAGACGGCAAAATCACCCACCCGGTCAAAGGCGCGACCCTGATCGGCAACGGTCCGGACGTGCTGACGCGCATCTCGATGATCGGCAACGATATGGCGCTCGACCCCGGCGTCGGCACCTGCGGCAAGGAAGGCCAGAGCGTGCCGGTTGGGGTGGGGCAGCCTACCGTGAAGATCGACGGGTTGACGGTGGGCGGAACGGCCTAAATATTGACGCGCTGAACCGAGCCTTTCACCGCAATTTGAACGTTTTGCATTTCCTGGTTACAGGCGTAGTATTTGCGCATGAAAGTGTCCGAGTTACTGCGGTTGCTGGAAAATGATAGCTGGCTCGTCGTGCGCCAGCGCGGGAGCCACCGCCAACTGCACCATGCCACCAAACCGGGTACTGTTACGGTTTCTGGCAAGCCGAGCGTGGATGTCCCTCCCGGTACATTAAACAGTGCGCTCAAACAGGCTGGGTTAAAGGAGTAATGACATGCGCTACATGGTCGTTGTAGAAAAAGGGCCTTCCAGTTACGGTGCTTTTGTCCCGGATTTGCCTGGCTGCATCGCCGTTGGCGAAACGGAAGCGGAAGCTCTTGAACTTATTGAAGAAACCATCTTGTTGCATCTTGAAGACATGAAAGCAAGTGGACTTCAAATTCCGCCGCCTGCATCCAAAAGTACTTTTGTTGAAGTGGCTCTGGCTGCTTGATCTGAGCACGACCCCTTTAATTGTTCTACATGAGCTTTCCTAGCGACATAAAGAACGCGATGCGCGATTGCATCCTGAAGCTGCTTTGGCCAAAGGACGACATCGTTGCCTTCTTCAAGAGTAATAGCTGTACGTCTAGCGATATCAAAGCTATTGGCGACCACAAGACAATGAACAGGTCGGCCATCATCGACACGATGTTTAATCAACTGAGCAAGAAGCCCGATGAAGGGCTTGGCCAATTTCGGGCGATGCTTCAATCGTTGATCAACTGGACGCATTTCGATCCGTATTACTTTGACAACCTGAAGAAGCTCAACAAAGCTGATGCAGAACGCTCAATCAGCCATCTGAAGCAACTGCAGGAACTACGTGATCACAAGATTCAGGAGCAGCGCAAGGAACGAGAGCGAAAAGAATCAGAAGCCAAATTTCCGTCAAACACGCTCCCCGATCTGAAGGCGAAATTCGTTTCACTGCTTCAAGGCAAGGTTGTAGGCGCAAGGCGTGGCTACGATCTCGAAGAAATACTTCAGTCGTTGGCCAAACTTTCTAACCTTGATATCACTGAACCGTTCCGAGTCAACGGTGAGCAAATCGACGGCTCAATTAAATTCGATGGCGAACACTATTTAGTCGAAGCGAAGTGGCAAGACAAGGCGGTCGCCAACGAGGGCGCATACCAGTTTGCCGGAAAGATCGAAGGAAAGATGTATGGTAGAGGTCTTTTTGTGTCGATTCATGGCTTCAGTGACCATGTGGTCTCTTCGCTGGTCGCTGGTAAGGCAATCAAAACCATCTTCATCGACGGTGCGGATTTGATTGTCGTTCTCGAAGGCTTCATCGGGTTCCCTGACATGTTGAACAAGAAGATCAAGGCCGCCCAGACAAAAGGTTTGATCTATATCGATGCTATGACCGGCAAGCAGAAGCAATGAATCGCGCGTAAGTTGAAAGCGTAACTCGTTGGTGGCCCAGCAATGATCAGTGGCGAATTGCGCAAGTGGGTGGGAGTGTCCAGAATCTATGGTGCTAGGTAATGTGTTGGACTATGACTCTTTCCTCGAAGATCGCCGGAAGCTTATGGCAGCGAAATTGAAGACATATTTTCAGTCGCTTTGATAGTGGCACTCCAGCCTCGAATAATTTTTTGAACCACTGATTTTGTACAACTGCCTGCTTTCCGTATAATCCATTGCACCCGTTCCCTCCGAGAGGTAGCCATGAACATCACCGAACATTTGTTGATCGAGAAGATTCTGCAACTGCCGCCGACGCGCCGGGCAGAAGTGGCCGACTTCGTGGATTTTTTGTGCAGCCGTGAGGGTGACCGCGCACTGGTGCAGGCAGCAACGCAAACTTCCATAGCCAGCTTCGCTGCCACATGGGACAACGACGCCGACGCGGCGTACGACGCGCTGTAATTTACCGCCATTTCTCAAATGGCCTCCGAATCCATTTTTCAGTTTGGCGAGGTTGTCCTTGTACCGTTTCCATTCACCAATCAGGTGGAGAGCAAAAAACGGCCTGCCGTAATTATTTCCAGCCCCGCTTACCACACCAACCGCCCAGACTTGCTCATCATGGCAATTACCAGCCAGGCGCACACTGCGCCGGACTTTGCCACTGTCCCGGTTATTGACTGGCAAGCCGCCGGGCTGCTCAAACCATCCTTCGCCAAACCAGTCTTGACTACGCTCGAGCAAGCGCTCGTCATTCGCAGTATGGGTAGCTTTTCGCCTCGCGACCAGCACTCCCTGCGCCAGATGCTTGCACAGATTTTGGGATAGCGCATGCATATCCTGCCAGACTTTTGCAGAAACAAGCGCCAAACCAAGCTGAATGGGGAGGCCTGATGTTTTACATCGATCTCTTCTCCGCGCTCGCCCGCCACAAGGTGGACTACCTGCTGATTGGCGGTTTGGCGGTGTCGCTGCACGGCGTGGAACGCGCTACGATGGATGTGGACATCACCGTCGCGATGAACCCGGATAACTTGGCAGCGTTGATCGATGCTGCAAAGGAACTCAAGCTGTCTCCCGTGCTGCCCGTCCCCATTGAATCGCTCGGCGATCTGGAATTGTTGCGCCAATGGCACAAGGAACGCCACCTTGAAGCATTTGCGCTGCGCACCCCGGATTTGGCTGGCGTCACCGTCGATGTGCTGCTGTTTCCGCCTGTTGAATTTTCCGGTATGGCATCCCGTGCCGACGTGTTTAAAGTCGCGAATACCGACATTCAGGTGGTGTCCATTGATGACCTTATCGCGCTCAAGCAGGCGGTCGGGCGCCCGATAGACCTTATCGACATCGAGCATTTGCAACGGATCAAGGCGCAATGAAAACTGGCTTTCCACCCGGTGACCGCACCTATTACGTCAGCGACGAGCGCCTGCGCGCATTCCGGCAGCTGACCCCGGAGCAGAAGTTGCGTTGGGTGGAAGAACTGGCGACGTTTTTGCGGATGGCGAAAATCGGCAGGGAAAAGCCGCATGAAATTTCGAAACCAAGGGCGGATGAACCGTAGGCGTTAACCAATGACTTGGCCGTCGTTTTCTGACGGCCTGGCCAGATGGCTATGCAAAGCTATCCGCCAGTCCGCCAGACGCCGAGAACGGTATGCTGGAATACCATACGGCGGAAGGTGCTATGCTCTGGTCGCATAGCTCTAGGCTTGCGCTGCGCTCGTTTTCCGCCCTGCAAATGGACAGCTTCGAATATTTTTCGGGTGATCTTGATTTGAACAGGACAAACACAATGATGACAAACACACCGAAGCCGCTTCATTTAACTGCCATGAAGACGGGCGCGCTGCAGCCTGGATGAGCGCGGCTGAGCAGAAAATGAAGCCACGGCAAACGCGCGTGATCCGCGTCGAAGTCGCTCCGTGGACGATGATTTCTCTGGTGCTGGTCGTCGTCGGTCTGTGGATTTTCATCAGCCTGCTACCGGTTGTCCTGATGCTTGTGGCTGCGCTGATGATTGTCGGTACGCTCGGCCCGGCGGTGGCATGGCTGGAACAGCGCGGTGCGCGCCGGGATGCGGGTATTGCTATCGTTTTCACAGTGCTGTTTGTATCGACCGTGTTGATATCTGTGTTTACCATTCCGGAGTTGGCGAACCAGGTGAGAAACCTGATCAGCATGGAGCCGGCGCTGCGCGAGCGGCTGGCGGTGTGGCTTGCCGAATCTCCGCTTACGGAGAGCCTCGCGGACACGTTGCGCAACGTGCATTATGACGCGCTCATCGAATCTTACGTTGAGACAGTGCTGACTTTTTCGGCTCGTGTGGCGGAAATTATTGCCTACGGAGCCGGTGCAATTTTTCTCGCGCTGTACATGATGCTGGACCGCGACCGGCTGCGCGGAGCGCTGTTCGCCGTGGTGCCACGCAGCCACCATATCCGGTTATCGCGCATCCTGGTCAATCTGAACTTGATCGTCGGTGGCTACATTCGCGGCCAGGCGATCACCAGTGCCCTGATGGCCGCATTCATATTCGTCCTGCTCACCGTGTGCGGTATCCCGAATGCACTGGTGATCGCGGTGATCGGCGGCCTGGCTGACGTGCTACCGTACATAGGGGTCTTCCTTACCATGGGGCCCTCTGTTGTGGCCGCGCTCCCATTTGGCACGGTCATCGTCACGGTGGTTTTATTGCTGATGCTCGCCTACGAGGAGTTCGAGAGTCGCGTGCTGGTGCCGATGGTCTACGGACGCTCAATGCGACTGCCGTCATCCGTGATTCTTTTCTCCCTGATTGCCGGCGCCACGTTGTTCGGGATCATCGGTGCGTTGCTTGCGTTGCCGGTCGCTGCCACGATCCTGATGCTTATCGATGAGCTGCGCGTCGAACTGCCCGGCGAAACGGAGCAAGCCGAGGACGCGGAAATGAAGCAAAAGGACGAGCGCGGCGAGCTCGAATACGAGCGCAGAACCGAAGGCATGCCGGCAGGAGAGGCAGCGGCCATCGCCGTCAAAATGTCGGGCGACCGGAAAAAGGCGGAAGACGAATTGGCGGCTTGATGGTGCGAGCCGATGGGTGGCCCATTTGATGTATGGGTGATCTATGGGTTGACGGTGAGCGGGACGGCGTAGCAAGATGCCCTGTTCGCATAATCAAATTATTTGATGACATGAATCAAATTTCGCCGGAGCTGGCAAAGAAACTCACTCGGGCTGTGGAAAAAATGCCCGCTTTCCCCAAGAGTGTGCAAAAAATCCTGGAACTGACGCGGAACCTGGATTGCGAGCCGAAGCATCTGGTGCAGCAAGCCCGGATGAAATGGAATGGAATCCGGGGTTGCTGATTTCATGTTCACCCCCGGATTACGCTACATTGCATCCGGGTTACGACCACTGCTCCACGGCCACAGGAGGCGCAGCATGATCCAGAAAACCGCAATCTTCATCCTGCTTCTGGCCGCGAGCCTGTCCGTCGCTGCGCGTGATCTGCCGCTAGACAGGATCAAGCTGCCGCCCGGTTTCACGATCAGCCTGTATGCCGATGATGTGCCGGGCGCGCGTTCGATGACGCTGAGCCCGGGCGGGACGCTGTTCGTCGGTACGCGCGGCTCCACGGTTTACGCGCTGCCCAACCGCAAAAACGGCAAGCGCGCGGACGAGGTGATCGTTCTAACAGACAAGCTCGACACGCCGAACGGCGTGGCGTTCCGCGACGGCGCGCTGTATGTGGCGGAGGTGAACCGCATCCTGCGCTTCGACGGCATAGCATCGCGCCTGCGCAACCCGCCCAAACCGGTGGTGGTGAACAGTAGCTTTCCCGCCGACAAGCACCACGGCTGGAAATTCATCCGCTTCGGCCCGGACGGGCTGCTGTATGTGCCGGTGGGCGCGCCGTGCAACATCTGCGAACCCGACCCGGCGCGCTATGCCGGCATCTTCCGCATGAAGCTGGACGGTTCCGCGCTCGAACAGTACGCGCGCGGCGTGCGCAACACGGTGGGCTTCGACTGGAATCCGGACACCGGCGAATTGTGGTTCACCGACAACGGGCGCGACTGGTTCGGCAACAACATGCCGCCGGACGAACTGAACCATGCGCCGCGCCCCGCCATGCACTTCGGCTACCCCCATTGTCACGGCAAGGCGATTGCCGACGATGAATTCGGCGGCAAGCGCGCCTGCGGCGAATTCTCCCCGGCCGCGATGGAACTCGACCCGCATGTGGCCTCATTGGGGATGCGCTTCTACACCGGCAAGATGTTTCCGGAGAATTACCGGAAGCAGATATTCATCGCCGAGCACGGCTCGTGGAACCGCATCCCGCCCATCGGCTACCGCATCACGCTGGTGCGGCTGAAGAACGGCAATGCGGCGAGCTACGAAACTTTTGCGGAAGGCTGGCTGGGCACGCTGGCAGCGTGGGGCCGCCCGGTGGACGTGCAGGAAATGCCGGACGGCGCGCTGCTGGTGTCGGACGATAAGGCTGGGGTGATTTATCGTATCGCTTACGGCAAATAACCGGTCAGGACGCGATCAGCCGGAGCATTTCCCCGTCGCGGTTGAAGGCGAGGTAGTTGCCGATGCTGCCGACCTGAATGGATTTGACCATTTCCTTCAGCGGCTCTTCCGCTTCGGCGCTTTCGGTAATATCTGCGGATTTGCCGGACATGCAGGCCACGAACACGATGTCCCAGTCCTTTCCGGTATGGCGCGATTCCTCGGACAGAGTGGCAAAACTTACCCGCGCACTGGCCAGTTTATCGACACACGTGGCCGGCATCAATGCGCCGCCTTTGCGCGCCTTGAAGTCTTCCTGCTGGTTTCTGGTAGGTTTGTCAGGCAACTCGGCCTTGGTGAATACGAACAGCATGCGCTGCGGCGTGGCCTGCATATTCGCGGCATTCAGTAAATCTTCGTAGCTCGATATGTTCATGGTGTACGGGCCTTTCAATAAGGTAAAAAGTTACACCCCGCTTCGGGCGGGGTGTTTTCTCAGCCCATTATAACGGCAAAATCTTGCCAGGCGCGTATGCTGGCCTTCAACCTAGAAACCTCAGTTGACCGCTTAATCGAACGTTTAACATCATGAAGCCGATAAATTTTCTCATGTTTTCATGTTTCACCGGATGGGTGAGCACGCTACGTGGCGGATTGCACGGTTCTGGCGGCGCGTGGCGGCGTTGCAACTCCTTGGAATGGAACTACCATTCCGCGTCGTTGCGCCTTGCCACAGTTGCCCTGACACGGTATTGCGCAGCATCCGGTGCGGGAAGGGCAACGAACGGCTGCTCCCGCAAGCGGCTGGCTTCGCCAGTAACGTGTCGCAGCCGTCACCCCCATAACCGCACACTCCGACACGTTCAATTGAGGTTTCTAGGTTCAATGGTTATGATGGTCACGCGCATCTGCGGCGGGAGCGGGAGTTGCGGCGGGAGCCGCGTGGTGGTGGTCGGCGGAGGACGCGATGGCAGTGTGGACACCTTCGACATAATGCATATAGGTCACGTAGGCTTCGACAAACTCGCGACCCGCATCGACACTCTTGTCCTTGTTTTTGCCGGTTTTCAATGCGTGCTGAAATTTCGCTCGGATCGCCGCCGCCATGTGGTTGCCGATCATCCCGATCATCTCATCGGCGGAGCCGTTGGCTAGAGCCTTGTCGGCCAGCGCAACGATGGGATCAACCGCTTCGTCCTTGATGCCGCTATATGGTGCGCCTTCGCCCGCGCGATGCACGCGCACCAGCGTTTCGAGGAAATACCGGTCGGCCAGTTCCATCGCTTCCTTGCCCTTGCCGCGAACCGCGACCGCCCTGGCAAAGGCCGCCCTGATCTCCGCCTCGTCGTTCTGTTTGACCCACTTCAGGACGGGGGTTATGTCGCCGTTTTTCAGGGCGATCCTGGCTTCCGGGATGATCGGGCCACCGGTCGTATCGCAGTGGGCCTGCGCGTTACCGGCAAGCAACAATAAACAAGTCATCGAAAGAAGGGTTGCTATGGAATTTTTGCTGGTGTTGCCTGTATTTCTTATCATTACTAATGTCCCCATGTTTTTGGTTGAACCGGATTTGACTCGCATTTTACGTCTCCGCTTATTCCGTGCGGCGCAGCACAGACTGCGGTTGGCCCGCTTAGTTCCATTATCCTAGAAACCTCAGTTGACCGCTCCATTGAGGTCGCAAGGGAGTGAATATGAAAACAATTCGATACATATCCACGCTCACCCATTTGGTGAAGTCGCTACGAAGTGTATTGCATGTCCCTCGCGGCGCATGGCGGCGTTGCTCTTCCTCGGAATGGAACGACCATTCCTCGTCGTCGCGCCTTGCCCTGCACCACGATGAACATACACTACACTCCGTCCAACTGAGGTTTCTAGGATTATTGCGGCATAGGCTGAAAACTTATCTCCAGGGTTTTCCACTGCCGCACTTCTTCCTGCAACGCTGTTTCGGTCAGCGGGTTCTGTGCCAGCCATCCGGCGTCCATCAGGAGGTGGAATTTTGTGCCGCTGAAATGCCCTTGCAGGGCGGGTAGTTCGATATTGCTGCGGTTTCGGTAAAACAGCACGGCGAGGCGCAGGCTCATCGCCAGCACGCAATCCTCGGTATTTTTCAGTTGCCCTTGCAACTTGTCCAGGTTGCCGCGTTGCGCCAGCGCCAGCAGGCTCAGGCGCGCCTGTTCTTTTTTCGAGAAGCCGGGCATATCGGCGTTGGCGAGAATGTAGGCGGTGTGCTTGTGGTAACCGCTGTGCGCGACGCTGATGCCGATTTCATGCAGCCTCGCCGTCCAGCCGAGCATGTGCAATGCGGCCTCGCCAGCTTGGTCGCCGAGGAATTGCCGCGCGAGCAGGTGCGCCAATTGCGCCACGTGCCCGGCCTGCCTGGCATCGATGCGGTAACGCAGCATGAATTGCCGCACCGTGACATCGCGCATGTCGTTGTCGTGGAAGCGCCCCAGTAAGTCGTACAGCACGCCTTCGCGCAGCGCGCCGAGCGCGGGCTGCATCAGCTCGATGTCCAGTTCGCAGAAAGCGGCATACATGATGGCGAAGCCGCCTGCCAGGGCGGGTATGCGATCCGGGCGCAAGCCTTGCAGGCCGAGTTTTTGCACGTCGCCCGCCTTGAGCAGGTCGGCGCGCAGCTGCTCCAGTCCCGCGCGGCTGATGCCGCCTTTGCTGTAGCCGTTCAGCTCCAGTATTTCGCAGATGGCCTTTGCCGTGCCCGACGAGCCGAGCGCGTGCTGCCATTGCCCCCGGTAATCGGCGGCAATGGTTTGCACCTCCATGCGTGCCGCCAGTTCCGCCTGCTTGAGGTTCTGCTTGGCGATTTTTCCGTCCGGAAAAAAGCGCTGGCTGTAGCTGACGCTGCCCATGTACAGGCTTTCCAGCTTGAGCGGGGTGAGGCCGTTGCCGACGATGAATTCGGTGGAGCCGCCGCCGATGTCCATCACCAGCAGGTTGCCTTCCGATTGCGCCAGGCCGTGCGCCACGCCGAGATAAATCAGGCGCGCTTCCTCGTGTCCGGCGATGACCTCGATCGGAAATCCCAGGGTGCGTTCGGCTTGCGGGATGAAATCGGCGGCGTTTTTTGCGACGCGCAGCGAGTTGGTTCCCACCGCACGCACCGCTTCGCGCGGCAGATCGCGCAGGCGCTCGGCAAAACGCCCCAAGGCGGCGAGCGCGCGCTGTTGTGCTTCGGCGTTGAGATATTTCTCGGCGGTGAGCCCGGCGGCGAGGCGTACCGGTTCGCGCAGTTCATCCAGCATGTAAAGCTGGTCGCCTTCGACGCGCGCCACTTGCAGCCGGAAGCTGTTGGAGCCGAGGTCTACTGCGGCAAGGATGGGTTGATGTTGCATAAGTGCTGGGGAGCGGGGAACAGGTTTTCCAGATTGCCGACCAGGCGAAACGCGCCGACCCGCTCACCGCTCCCCCAGCTATATCCCGCCGCCACTTGCGGCGTAACCGCCGAGGCAAGCGCGGGAAAAAGCAAATAAAACTGAAAGCAAATGCTGGCGATGGGTGAACGCATGACAGCTCCTTTGAATGTATGAGTTTTCAATCCGGCGCGCACATCGACACGCCCTCGTCGATCCAACCCTTCGCTACTTTCTCAGTATAGCTACAGAACTGCAAGTCGTGGCGAGTAATCGCCAGTGTAGCGTTGCACGCTATCTGGAACTTATGTCAACCGCAAGCGTTGCATTGTCGGGCGGAGCCCGACCTACAATGGGTCGTCCGTAAGTATCGCCAAGAGCGTAACACTACACTAGGTTTTTTGCTTGATGGCCAGCACTGCCTGGTTACGCAGGGTGCGCAGCAGCGAGAGTTGCTGGTGGGAAATATCGATCTGGTTGGCGCCTAACATATCGCCGTAAATCAGGCCGATCGGTTTTCCGTCCACCATCAGCGGAAGCAGGATGAAGCTGGGTGCATCGACCATATTCCGGTACCAGTTGGGTATCTTGTCGATGATGTTGAGCGAACGGACATCCTCGATGGAAATATCTGCCCCTTTTTCGATAGCAAGGTGGAACACGTCGGCCTCGAAGCGCAACGGAAAGCGGAAATTCGGGATCAGTTCGCCAACATCCGGGCCGAAGCCGAAGCGGGCGGCCATGATGCCCTGGGCGTTGTTGCGGATCATGAATAGCGTCCGGTTGAATCCCATGCCGCGGTGCATGGTCTCGAGCACGATTTTCAGCACGTCGTTCAGGTTGAAATCGCCCATCATGGTGTTGGTCACGTCCTGGATGCCCGCGCCCAGTATCGAGTCGGGGTTGAGCGGCAACGTGAGGCTGTCTTGCTCGCCGTACCTGTCCGCGACGGATCTGCCGAGGTCGGTCACACCGTCCATATCGTTTCCGGCCTTTTTCTTCGGGGCGAACGCGGCGTTGGCGACCCATTGGCGCATGCGGCTCAGCAGGGGGCTGCCGGCGGTGTTGATGTTCAGCACGCCGGAACGCTTCCCTATTTCTTCCAGGCTGTTCTTGAGTATGTCGGGCAGATCCTGTTCCGATATCCTGACCGCATCCTTGTAGCGCGCCGAAAGCTCGGCCAGCCGCTGGCGCTTGTCCGGGTGGCCCGGCAAAACCGACATGTCGCACAACTCGTAGGCCAGATTGATTCTGGCGGTCATCTGCTCCAGGTCGTTTCTCGGCGGGGGAACGGTCTCGCCAGAGAGGGGGCGCATGGTGGCGATCAGGCTCGGCGGGAAATTCCAGTTGCGCGCCACATTCATGCCCAGTTCCGAATAGGAAATGCCCAGTATCTGCGCGGCGGCGAGTTCCTCGTTTTTCATCGTATCGGCCAAGCGGGCGATTTCCTGGCTTTCATCGAAAAAATAAAAAATCGCCAGCATCTTGCCGAGGTTGTGGAACAGCGCGCCAATCAGGATTTCCTCCACGTCGCGGACATCGTCCCGGCTGGAAATTTGCGCGGCCAAATCCCCGGCAAGCACAGCCTTGATGATTTCCTCCTTGAGCTGTGCCGCCTGCGAGCGGTTTTGCATGAAATCCAAGAGCAACAGCGAGGCGGCAATGTTGCGCACCGTCTCGAAACCGAGGATGGAAACGGCCTTGGAAATGGTGTTGATGGAACCGCCGAAACGGTTGAAGGCGGCGGTGTTCACCAGGCGCAGCAGCTTGTTGGTCAGCGCGAGATCCTGCAGGATCACGCTGGTCAGGCGGTTGCTGCTTTCATCCTCGGAGGCGACAATCCTGTTGATTTCCGAAATAACGCCGGAAATGGCGGGAAAATCCTGTTTGCTGCGCATGCGCTGCAGCAGAAAACCCATCGTCGCGCTGCGCGACTCGGCGAGATACTCATCGAGATCTTGCAGCATCGAGGCGGCGTTCGGGTAGCGATCGCCGGGGCTTTTTGCCAGCGCGTTCAGGATGATAGCTTCGAGCGTTTTGTCCAACCCCGCGTTATGCGCCGATGGTGCGGCGACCTGCTCGTGCACCGCACGGTTCAGCACCTCGAACATGTTCTCGCCGCCTACCGCAAACTCCCCGGTCACCATCTCGTAGAGTACCGCGCCGACGGCATAGATATCCGAGAGCGGCCCGCCTTGCTGTCCGGAAATGATTTCCGGCGCCACATAGCGGGGCGTGCCGCTCAGGGGGGAGGCGATGGTTTGCTCGTGGTCGCCGGTCGTTGTCGCGAGGCCGAAGTCCATCACCATCGCCAGGCCACCGCTGGCGATCATGATGTTGGCGGGCTTCATGTCCAGATGGGAGATACCCTGTTCGTGGGCATAGGACAGCCCTTTCAACACATCGCAGGCTATTTCTGCCGCCCGCGTGAACGGCAGGGATTTTTCCTGCTTCAGCAATTGGGCGAGGGTTTTGCCTTCGACGTAGGCATAAACCAGATAAGGGGCGCCCTGGTGTTCGCCGTAATCGTACAGGGTGATGATGTTGGGGTGCTGAAGCTTGCTGACGATGCGCGCCTCGTGAGTCAGCTGCTCGGTTTTATGGCCCAGCTTGCGCAACGTCTTGATGGCAACCCGCCGGTCGAGCTGTGGGTCGCGCGCAAGATATACCGCTCCCTGCCCGCCCCTGCCAAGCTCGCTCAGAATTTCAAAACGGCCAATGAGTTGTCCGGGCATGATTAGGCGGAACCGACCGGGAATGAAAGATGTTTTTGCTTGATGCGCTGGATATGACGCATGTTTTGCTTGCGAAATTCGTGACATCGCCTTGATGTTCAGACGCGGTCATTCTACACCAGGATGACGGGCTTTCCGGGTAGCGCGATGCGCGCCCGACAAAAAAGTATAAAATGCGGCAACCGGTTTATTGCGCCGACATTCCGGATTCTCATATCAACAATCCTACGGTGCGGGAGGTTTGAAACATGCAGGAATCGCCATATCTCGAAGGTAATGGATTTCTCGCGGAGAAATTGCAACGCCTTCCTTTTCTCGGTTCGATAAGCGAAAACTATATCAGGGACATCCTGCGCGTCAGCAAAATAAGGAAGTTCGACGAGGGTGAAGTCATCACCGAAGAGAAGTCCTACGACAGTTGGGTCTACATCCTGTTTTCCGGCGCGGTCAGTATCGAAAAAAACGGCAGGCAAATCGCCATATTCAATGAGATCGGCAGCACTTTCGGCGAGCTTGCGGCTATCGATGGGAAGGCGCGCTCCGCATCCGTTCACGCAATCGGCCCGACGGTTTGTCTCGCCATCGATGCTTCATTCATGAACGAAACGGCGGAGCCCATCGAACAGGCGCTTTTCGTCTCGGTCTTATATAAGCTTTTTGCCGAGGTCATTGCTCAGCATCTGCGTTCTGCCAACGATGAACTCGTCAAACTGCGCTCGGAGCTTGAGGTGCTGAAAAGAGAGAAAGGGCTGTCGTAACAGGCTGCCGATACCACGCCCAGATGGAAGTCGGTGATGGTCACCATAGTGTCGTGCTCCGCTTCCTGCAATAGCCGGTCATGCCGGATAGCGTAGGGTGGGCTCCGCCCACCATGTCGGGCAGGGCCCGACAAGGGGTTGTCCATAAGTATCGCCAAGAACGCAACACTACACTGGAATGATAATCACAGGAAAATGCATGGAACATAATACAAGGCTCAAAATTTGCCGCATTGCTGGCTGCGCCGCATTCTGGATTTGTCCCGTAGTATTTGCAGCAGACGAGCCGGGCGTCTCAAGCGCCGTCGCCAACGACGTCCCGCCTGCTCTGGAAGAAGTCGTTGTTACTGCCGAACGGCGCCCCCAGCCATTGCACAAGGTGCCGGTTTCCATGGCGGCGCTCACCGGAGAGGATATCGAGCAGTCGAAGATCGTTTCTATCGTCGATGTGCAGCAGCATGTTCCGGGGTTGACGGTAACCCGTGCTTCTACCGGTCAGTCGCTGCTCTTCATCCGGGGCATCGGCACGGACATCGTCGGATCGGGAGTAGAGGGCGCGGTGGCGGTGTATATCGACGGTGTCTATCAGAGCCGGTCGTCCGGCACGGCGATGCAGTTCGTCGATGTGAGTCGCGTCGAAGTGCTGAAGGGCCCGCAAGGCGTCCTGTACGGGCGCAACGCCACGGGCGGGGCGATCAACATCGTATCCAGGGCGCCAGGCGCAGAAACATCTGGGCAGTTCGATATCCTGGCGGGCAGCTACAACCGGAAAATGGTTCGCGGCACAGTCAGCGGTTCCTTGTCCGAAAATGCGGTGAACGGGCGTTTGTCGTTCCTGCATGACAGCGACGATGGCGACACCCATAACGCATTGCTCAATCTCAAGGGGAACAGCAGCGATGCCGATGCGCTGCGCGGATCGCTCCAGTTCCTGTCTGGCGACAACCTCGTCGTAACGTTCAACGCGCATTACTACCGGGACAATTTCACGACGGCATTCAAGCCGCTGCATCCGGCGGTGAACCCGCTGTTCGCCAAATTCGGCGCGACGGTGATCGGCGATCCGCGCACGGTGATGCAGAACTTGCCCAACGAGGTGGATATGACGCAGTCCGGCATAGATGCCAAAGCCGAATGGGATTTGGGTGCGGCGGAACTCACGTCGATTACCGCCTTGCACAAGACCGACTACAACATCGAACGCGCCGACCTGGACGGCACCGAAATTCCGCTGATAAGCGTGGGATCGCCAACGACGGGCATCGGCATTCCCGAGGTCACGAATTTCTTCTCGCAGGAATTCACGCTGACCTCCAACAACAATGGCCCGCTGTCGTGGACGGGGCTGTTGTCGTACACCCACCAGAAGGTTGATGCGCCGGGGTTCAACTTTTTCTTCCCGCTTCTCAATCTGACCACCGACTCGGTGGCGATCGTGGTCACCGACGCGCTGGGCGTCGGCGGGCAGGCAAGCTATTCATGGGCGAACGGTTTGCGCCTGACCGGGGGAGCGCGCTACAGCATCGAGACGAAAGATCTGGAAAAAGACCAGACCTATGTCAACGGCACTCTCGTTGGGAGCATGATCGGCAGGAAAACCTGGTCTTCGGTGACGCCCAAGTTGGTGGTCGATTACTCGCCGGACAAGAACCGCATGTATTACGCTTCGGCGACCAAGGGTTTCAAAAGCGGCGGCTTCAACACCGTTGCGCCACAGCCGGCCTTCGATCCCGAAACGGCGATCAGCTATGAAACCGGCATCAAGTCAAGATTGCTCGATGACCGGCTGCTTCTGAACCTCGCGGCGTTCTACACGAAATACAACGACATGCAGGTGTCCATTGTGTTGGGCGGAGCGGGCGGCATTTATTCCGAAATCAAGAATGCGGCGAAGGCCGTCAGCAAGGGCATCGAGGCCAGCGCTGTATTGAAGCCGACTGCGCGGTTCGAATTGTCGGGCGGCGTGCAATTGCTCGATGCGCGGTTTGCCGAATTCATCACGATAGACCCGCAAAACCCGGCGCTGGGCGCAGCCGACCGCAAGGGCAACCCGTTGTCGCGCGCACCGGATGTTACAGCCAATCTCGCGGCGCAATATACCTGGCCGGCGGCAGGCGGCGCGCTAACGCTGCGCGGCGAGGGCAGCTACCGGTCGAAAATCTACTACACGCCGTTCAGGAACGACTATGCCAGCGATGCCGGGTTGACCGTCTGGAATGCGCTGCTGGCTTACGAGTCTTCCGGCAAGACCGGGATATACGGTGCGGCCTTCGTGAAAAATCTCTCCGACAAGACCTACACCAGGGCGATCTTCGATCCGCAGGGGTTGGGCTATCTCGCCTATTACGCCCCCGCGCGGACGATAGGCGTCCGGCTTGGCTACCGATACTGAGGTGTCGCTGCTTCGCCTGTCTAATCCGCCGCCCAGGCGGAAAGCAAGGTTGCCAGTTCGGCCTTGTTGTCGATGCCCAGCTTGAGATAGATGGAACTGAGATGGTTGCGCACCGTGGCCGGAGATAGATCGACCTCCCGGGCGATCTCCTTGTTCGTCAGCCCGCCCGCAAAGTGGTGTGCGATCTCCAGTTCGCGCCTGCTCAGGCCGTCGACCGCGCTGCGCGGGCGCGCCTTGAGCAGGAGCATATCGAATACCGGCACAAAGCTCACGGCGATCGTCCTGCCGACATAGCGTTGCGCGGCGTTGCCCAATCCATTGACCAGCGGCTCGGGCAGGCGTGGGCCGCGCCACTGCGGCCATTCGGATTGCATCAACCCGGCAAAGTCATCGCCGGCCACATGGATGACACCCTTGCCGTCGGCCGCCGCGAGCGACTGCTGCTGCGTCGCGCGCTGCGCGCCAGCGCACAGGTGTTCGAGGTAGTTGATATGCCGCGTCTCGATCAGGTGCGGAACCAGGCACTGCATTGCCAGCCGCTCTTCCTCCGAGAAGGGCGTTGCGGGATCGGAACGGTATAGGGAAATCGCATCGTACAAGCCGCAGGAAGGCTTGTATGTATAGGTTCCGAGTAGTTGCTCGACCCCTGCCTTGTGATGGAGCAGGCGGTAAATCTCCGTAGCCTTCAGCATCTCGTGGGTGACGTTATGCACCACGTTACGTTGCGCCATAAAGCGCGCCGCGAAGATGTCGAGATGCTTGTGCTGTTCCCACACCTGCATGGATTCCAGTGGCACATTGTCGAACATGAAGGCGTGCACGATGATTTCGCCATCGATTTCGCAGCCGCTGCCCCAGAACCACGCGCTGTTGGGGATGGCCTTCCGCACCAGCGCCATTGCCCAGCCGGGAAAGTCAGCCGCCGCCTGCCTGCGGCAGCCGCGGTGCAGCTCCAGCAATAAATTTCCTGTCCGGTTCAGCATGGGTCAGAGCCACCCTTCGTTCAGCAGCAGGGCCGCCACTTGCGCACCCTTGCCGGTGCCGAGCTTGGCGTGGATGCTGGCGATATGGTTGCGCGCGGTGGCAGGAGCGATGGCGAGATTATTGGCGATTTCCTTGTGGCTGGCGCCTTGGGCCAGTTGCTTCGCCACCTCCAACTCCCGTGCCGTGAGCTGATCCAGCGGCCCTTTTCTGCGTAGCGTTGCCAGGTAGAGGTCATGCTGCGGGGTAAAGCGTGCCGCCACCTGTTCGCCGCTAAAGGAACCGTCCTGCATCCGGCGCATCGCTTGCGGCACAAACGGGCCGCGCCAGTCCGGCCACTCGCGGCGCATCAGCTCGACAAAGGCCGGGCGGGCAAAATGCACCGCGCCCTCCTGGTCCAGCAGCGCAGCCGCCGGGACGAGCGGGTTGGCTTCCCGGTTGACGCCGGACAGGTGCAGCAGCTTGCTCTCGCGCCACGCATCCAGCAGGTGCGGCACGGAATTCTCGAACAGCAGGCGCTCCGCTTCGGTGAAGCGCTCCGCGCCGCCGCGAAACAGGGAAATTACATGGTACAGGCCGAGGTCGTCGTCGTGCGTGTAGAGCGTAACGATTTGATCGACACCAAACCGGCTGTAAAGATCGTCCAAGCCTGCTTTCCGCACATCGATGATTTGCGCCTGTCCAGCGTTGATGATGCAGCGGGAAATAAATTCGACATGTTTGGGACGGGACTTTACCTTCTCGAAGGCGGCGCTCACCTCCTTTGCGGGCAGCCGGTACAGGTAAGAATAGTGCATCACCACCGCCTCGATCGGCTCCCGCCCGGCGCCCCAGTAACCGTAATCAAAACGAACCAACCCCTTCATCGCTTCGAATATGGCACCCTGAAAGGCCGTCGCCGGCGCTTCACGGCTCAAGCAATGAATTTCGCGCAGGGTGCGCGACAGACGCTGCAACATTTCCCACTCCACAAAAGCTGTTGATTTTTGCGGATTATATCGAATCTAGTGCATTTGCATCATGGTTGCAGGCGTTCGGCTGAGATAAATTTCCCATATTCCCAAGTGGGAATTCTGATTTAGCGGAATAAACCTGTATGAAAATATTGCTGATCGACAACCATGCCCTGTTCCGCGAGGGATTGCGCCATATATTAAAGCGGATGCCCGGAGGCGTGAGCGAGATACTGGAGGCGGAAAACTTTGCCGATGGTCTGAAGCTTGCCGGGCAACATCCCGGTTTGGATATTGCATTGCTGGAGTTAAGAACTCCCGGAAGCGAAGGGACGTTTTCCGTCAAACTTTTTCGTCTGTGTTGCCCGCATATTCCGCTTCTGGTGGTGTCCGGCGAGGAAGACGGTCGTGTGATACGCAAGGTGCTGAGCTATGGCGCGAGAGGTTTCGTGAGCAAAAATTCAACCGGCTCGGCGCTGCTGGGCGCGGTGGGGATGGCGCTGTCGGGCAGCATTTATGCGCCGTCGCAGCTTTTGCGACGACCCGGCATGGCGATTGAAAGCAGCAATACCCGCAACGATAGCCGCCGCTCGAATGCCAACGAATACGGCCTGACCGTGCGCCAGATGGATATCCTGAGGCATCTGGCCACCGGGCTATGCAACAAGGATATTGCCAGGGCGACCGATCTTACCGAAGGCACCGTCAAGGCGCATGTGGCGGCGGTGCGCAAAATCCTGCACGTCAAAAACCGCATTGAGGCCGTGCTGATTGCCGAACGGCTTGGCTTGACCGGCGTGCCGGATGGCACTGCCGCCGACCGCTTCGGCGCCCTTAAGTTAGCGGGACACTAAAAACTGCGTGTTGTCAATATGCCGAAATATATAGGTATAACTGCATATGGTTTTGCGTGAGGCAAGCTGTTCTAATCGCGCCCTGTTTCAATCTGGACAGCGGGCATATTGGTAATGAAGCTCAACCATACAACACGGAGATGGCCATGATTGCAGAATCGACTATAGATATTGCCGGGCCGGCAAGCAACGCGGCGCATGTGCCGCCACACCCTCATGTAAGCGCCGAACCGGCGATTGTCGCCGAGATATACGATGCGCTGGATAACAATCGGCTGGATTTGCCCACTCTGCCCGACATGGCGCTCAAGATTCAGAGTTTAATCGACGACCCTAATGTTTCCGCCGACCGGGTGGTCAACCTGCTCTCTTCGGATCCGGTAGTCTACATGCACATCATCAGGGCGGCCAACAGCGCGGCATTGTCGAATGGCAGGCCGGCGAGCGATCTGCGCAGCGCTATTTCCCGCCTGGGTTACCGGATGCTGCGCAGCCTGGTGCTGAATGTCACCATGTCAAAACTGTTTCAGGCGCGCAGCCCGTATGTCAACCAGCAACTCAAGGAATTATGGCAGCATAGCCGCGAAGTGGCGGCGAACAGCTATGTGCTGGCGCAGCGGCACAAGCATCTCAAGCCGGAGCAGGCGATGCTGGCCGGGCTGGTGCACGATATCGGCGCGCTGCCGCTGTATCTTTATGCAGACCGCTACCACGCGCGCCTCGATCAAACGACGCTGGAAGAGCTGGTACACAAATTTTCTGCTGCTATTGGCACCAGGCTGCTGAAAAACTGGAATTTTCCGGAGGAGCTGGTTGCCGTCCCCGCCGGACATGACGACCTGCTTCGCGCGAACAATTCGGGCGTGGCGGATTATGTGGATGTGGTGACGGTGGCAAATCTGCAAATACCCGGTGCCGCAAAGTTCGTCGCATGGGCAAATGTCTTTGCCGCCGAGAGGTTGGGCTACTACGCCGGGGAATGCCAGAATTTTCTAACCGACCACGCTGAACAGCTCGCTGTAATTAAAGGCATGCTGGACGTCAACGCAACCCGGCATTAAAGCGATGCCTGGCCAGAGATGCGGGAGAGCGGCAATCCCGGCAGGCTATATGCCAAACGCCGCAACGCCTGAAACAGTCTCTGGCAGCCAGGCTGCATTAACCACGAAAAGCCCCAAAGGAGCGATTGACGATATGAGCCTGATTCTTGTCAGCAGAAACGACATTGCCGTCGGCCAACCGTTGCCCTGGACGTTGTTTGATCGGGAATATAAAGTTCTGGTCGAGCAGGGCGGGGTGGTTCCGGACAACGCGCATCTGGATAACCTGCTGGCCAATGATGTCTACCGCGAGCTCTCGTGGGAAACCCCGAACGACAATAACGGCAGCGGCAAACTTTCTGCCGCCGCAACGGCTCCGGATCAAATCGGCGCCGTCGGGGCCGGTGCGCCATTCACCTTCGACGATATGAAACTGAAGGCGGAAAGCCGCCTGCAACTCGAGCCGCCAGCCCAGTTAGGGCGGGAACGCTTTCTGGTCAAGGTGATCGGTTATTTGCGGGATGTCAGCCTGCTGGTCTCCGCGCCGATTACCGCCAGCGGACTCCGGCTGCAACTCATGGAGGGGGAAAAAGTCGTCATGCGTTCTTTCTCCGGGCAAAATGCCTTCGCTTTTACCTGCACGATAGGGCGGATATGCAAGATGCCCTACGAATACCTGCACCTGTCGTTTCCCGATGTCATACAGGGAGTCGTGATACGCAAGGCGCCGCGGGTCAAGTCCAAAATCATCGCTGCGGTGCAGAACACCAATTCGCGCAACCCCGGCGAACAGTCCTCCGCGCTTATTTCCAACATCAGCGCCAACGGCGCGGCGCTTGATGCCAAGCGCACCCTGGGCAACAAGGGCGACGTTCTCAATCTGGCGTTCCGGGTGAACCTGCACAAGCTTGATGCCTTCCTGTCGGTCAAGGGGGCGATCCGCGCCGTGATCGATGCCGAAAACGCCGATTTGCCCAGCACGGAAATTATCCGCTACGGCGTAGAATTTCAAGGCCTGCAACCGAACGATATGGTCATCCTGCAAAGCATGATTTACCAGCAGATCATCGAGAGCCCGCACCAACTGGTTTAGCGGAAGCTTCAACATTTGCAGGGACGCCCGGCGGTTTTTCGGAAATGATAAAAAAGATACCCATAGATCAACTCAGAATCGGGATGTATATCCAGAAACTGAACTGCGGCTGGATGGATCATCCGTTTCTGCATAATCGGTTCATGGTCGATGGAACCGCGACCTTGAACAAGATTCTTCGTGCTGGTCTTGAGGAAGTCTATATCGATACGAGCCTTGGAGCGGATGTTGCTGCGGCGAAAATCGGAGCGGCCGACGCCGGGGAAATCGAAAAACCGCTATGCGAACCGTCCGCAATCCTGCCGGGCATCGTCTCCAGGCTTTCGCCTGTCGAGGAATTCAATCGCGCAAAAGAGCTGTATTCCAATGCCAGTGAACTGATGCAAAACATGATGAAAGACGTGCGGCTCGGCAAGCAGGTCGAAATGGAGCAGTGCGAGCCCATTGTCGACGGCATCGTGGATTCGATGTTTCGTCAGCCTTCCGCGTTGCTGCCTCTGGCTCAAATGAAAAGCATCGACGAATACACTTTCCAGCATTCGGTTTCCGTCGCAGCTTTGGCGGTCGCGTTCGGGCGGGTGCTGGAATTGCCGCGCGATGAAATCAAGGCGCTTTCCCTGGGCGGGTTGCTCCACGACGTGGGCAAGGCAAAAGTGCCGGCGCGCATATTAAACAAGTCGGGGAAGCTTGACGACCAGGAATTCGGGATTATGAAAAGCCATGTATCCGAGACAGCCGCGCTGCTGAAGGGCGTCAAGGGCGTGAGCGAGATCACTTTCAACGCGGCCGCGCAGCATCACGAGCGTTACGACGGAACGGGTTATCCGTATGGGCTGAAAGGCGATCAAATCAGTCTTTACGGCCAGATGCTCGCTATCGTGGATGTCTATGACGCAATCACTTCGCTGCGCGTCTATCACAAGGGAATGCCGCCAACCGATGCGTTGAGGAGAGTGTTCGAGTGGAGCGGCACGCATTTTAACCACAGGCTGGTGCAGGCGTTTATCAAAGGGATCGGGATTTACCCGGCGGGGTCGCTTGTGCGCATGGAAAGCGAAAGGCTCGGCGTCGTGCGGGAGGTGATGCCGGACAAGTTGTTGCAGCCCGTCGTGCAGCTCATTTACGATTGCAAGAGGATGTGCCACATCGTTCCGGAGCTGGTGAGCCTCGACGCATCGAACGACAGAATCAAATCTCACGAATCCTTCGAAAAATGGGGCATCGATCAAGCGAAGTGGGTTATGGCGAATGCCTGAGCGGCCATGAACCGCCGGTTCGGTAATTGCCGTTATTGGACGCGGTTAACTACATGCCGCGTTTTCTGCGCAGGCTGACCTGTTCTCCGGCAATACCCCAGTTGTCCGTAGGAACTTCGTCGATGACGACCATGGTCGTCGCTGGGTTCTTGCCGAGGACATCCTTGAGCAGGTTGGTGACGCCTTCGATGAGCCTGGCTTTCTGCTCGGCGGTGACTCCCTCTTCGGTGATCTTGATGTTTACGTAGGGCACGATGGTTGCACCGGTAAGTGAAAAGCTCAAATTATCCTGGAAAAAGCAGTTGTCCGCAGATTACACAGATTTTCGCAGATTAAACGACAAGCAACTTTAGCTTGCTGACCTACCTTTTGGGTGATGCGATATTTGCCAATAACCCTCTGGAAATCTGCGTTAATCTGCGAAATCTGCGAAATCTGCGGATTGAACTAAGGTTTTGAGTCTCTTACCGGTCAAATGATGTCAAAACATGACAAGAGTTTTGCATTTATCTGGCATTGGCAAGGGTTTGAGCGAAGGTGAGCCTTGCGGGGTTTGTAGCCCGGATGTAGCGATAGCGGAATCCGGGGGCATCATATCCGTTCCCGGATTTCACTGCGTTTCATCCGGGCTACCCGTTTGGTTCCGGCTCGTCCGACTTAGGTTAAACCCTGTTTCAGCGGGCCTCATGCACCGCGCTTCGGCGAACCGGCAAGCCTTGCAGAATGCCGGTTTCACCAATCCGTCAGGAGATCAATTAAGCTGACTGGATATTGGAAGCCTGCTTGCCCTTGGGGCCCTGCACCACTTCGAAGCTGACCTTCTGGCCTTCTTTCAGCGTCTTGAAACCACTCATGTTGATCGCGGAGAAATGCGCAAACAAATCTTCGCTGCCATTATCGGGAGAGATGAAACCAAATCCCTTCGAATCGTTAAACCATTTGACTGTACCGGTTACCATTTGACTAGCTCCTTGCCTGAAAACTGAAATCGTCCTGCTGCACCCGGATATCTGGCGCCCGGCCTTGCCGCTTTGCAAGGCACCCATATCCGCAGGCCGCACCTTACATAAATTGCCGCGAAAATCATATATGCCGAAATATCTATATATTTCGGCCTAGGCCACTAAGCCGGACAAGCCGGAACCAAACGGGTAGCCCGGATGAAACGCAGTGAAATCCGGGAACGGATATGATGCCTTCCGGATTCCGCTGCCGCTGCATCAGGGCTACAAATCCGGTGTTTCTCGTTCTCACGGTATCCGTGGAAACGCATCAGGGGACGCTCCGCGTCGCCATAATTACTGACTGCTGTGTAATGCGATTCAAGCCTGGCTTAAAGAAATTGGTTTATCTGCCGATGTTAGCCATAACATTGGAGCAAATCATGGACTTGATAGGCAGTGTCAAATATATCGAGAACCGGCTTGGCAGGCGCAAACCCAATCACGGCGATGGCAAGCCTGCGCGGAAAAACACCCACGGCGGCGCTGGCGGCGTGAGCGAAGATCGAACGGGCACCCAACACTCCCCAGCGGAGAACGGCACAAGGGTCGGGCGGAAGGTGGACACTACCGCATAGCCCGCCGTTCGCCATGCATAAACCACGAACAGCCCGCGCAAGCGGAAATAAGCCGATTGTTACCCGATTGGGAATGCGGTAGAGTCGGCACATGCAGCCCGTATAGCCGCCGGACTTCAGGCAAGTGATCCCCGTTATTTTCCAAACCGAAAACAGGAGGCACACCATGAACCGCCATCTCAAACTTTCCGCCCGTCTTTGCGCATTTTCACTGGTTGCCTTGTTTGCCGCCACACCGGCAACCGCCGACCCGCCATCCCGGGGAGAAGGCAGCCAAGGGAACAAGCATGAGAAAAAAAGCGAAAAACACAGCAAGGATCGCCAGGACGACAGCCGCCGCGAATCGGCAAAAACCCATTTCAACGACGATTACCGCCGCATTGTCCATGACTACTACGGCGCAAAATTCCGCTCCGGAAACTGCCCTCCCGGCCTAGCCAAGAAAAACAATGGTTGCCTGCCGCCCGGCCAGGCCAGGAAGTGGGCTGTCGGCCACCCGCTTCCGCCAGGGCTGCGGCACTATGATTTACCGAACGATTTACTGATCCGCCTGCCTGTTCCTCCCGGCGGGCATCGCTACGTGCGGGTCGCGGCGGACATCCTGCTGATCGCGATAGGCACCAGCATGATAGTGGATGCCATCGAGGATATTGGCCGCTAACTTCTAGCCGCGCACAAGTAGCCAGTTTCACACAGTGCGCGCGGTCAGTGTTCCCTGCCGTCGATGCGCGGCTGCATGAGCATGGGAATATAGCGCCACGCGAGCAGGGCGAAACAGGCGAACCAGCATGCCGCCGCGAGATGTATCCAGTGCAGGTAAGCGGCGGGGTGGATTTGCGGCGCGACGATACGCAGCAAAAAGGCCAGCATCATGATCCACAGCGCCAGCTTGTCGAACGCGTCGAACACCACCTTTCTGCCGGTATGCCCCTTGGATATCCTGACGATCATGCCGGGAATCACCAGCCCCATCACGCCGAAGGTGAATACATGCATGGATACGGACAGCGCCCATTCCGGATAGAGGGTATGCCTGCCGGCTTCGATCAGCAACTGGGCGACCAGGGCGAGATAGCCGAGGTACATGATGCCTATGTCCAGCCTTTTTATCGCCAGATGCGGCTTCCAGAAAACGAAGCGCCCGGCCAGCAGCAGCGCGGCGAGCAGCGCGAGCCAGCCCGACAGTTGCGCCGGCATCAAGCCTTCGAACACCAGCAGCAGCGCGAACAGCTTGATCGAGTTGTCGAGCGCCGGTTTGCGCAGGATCGCCGCGCCGAACACACTCTTCATGAACTGCGCCAGCGTGCGCTCCATCATCACCAGAAACGCCAGGCGGAACAGCCCCAGCGCCATGCTCCAGCCGGCCTCGGCGTATTCGGCGCCGAGCATCAGGTTCTTCGCCAGCAGAAAAAGCGGGAGCATGACGAGGAAGAACATATTGTCGCGCCGGTAGGTGTCATCCTTGCGGTTGCGGATCAGCGTCCACAACACCATCGCCACGATGGCCCCGAGAAACAGGTTGTTGGAAACCAGGAACAGGAACGGCGGCCATGCGCCCTCGAACCACATGCCGATGCGCTCGAACACCCACGCGGCGGCGAGAAACACCAGCGCGTTGCCGTGATAGCCGCGCACGTTCACCCAGTTCTTGGTCGAGGTCAGCAGGAAGCCGCCGAGCACCGCCCAGCCGAAGCCGAAAAACATCTCGTGGGCGTGCCACTGCATCGCGGTAAACGAAGTTTCCGGCGCCGGGATGACGCCGGAAAAGAACAGCGCCCAGAGGATCGGCAGGCTCAGCCCCGACAGGCAGGCCAAGGCGAAGAACGGGCGGAAACCCACCAGCCAGAACGGGTGTTCGGACAGCTTCATCTTGCCTCCCGGTCATTCATTTGTTCTGAGTGAAGCATTCGATCTTTTTCCTTTAATTATTGGGGCAGCGCCATACGGCTTGCGTGTCAGTTGCTTTCACGATGTTCAATAAACCCAAATAATCCATTGGCAAATTCAGCCCGCCTCCCCCTTTGTAAAAGGGGGGAATACCCCGCCATGACCCAATTCATGGCTAATGGACAATCTGGGATAAAAAGGTAGCCCGGATGAAACGTAGTGAAATCCGGGAATGCGGTGCTTTGTTCTTCCCGGATTCCGTTGCACTTTATCCGGGCTACGAATTGGCTTCCCACTTCCTATTTGCTATCGCCGGCCCCGCGCGCCGCCTTCAATTCCACGGCGAGCTGGAATACCGACATCGCGTAAAAATCACTGTTGTTGTAACGCGTGATGACTTCGAAATTGCCAAACGCCAGCCAGAATTCCTTGCCGCTCTCCACCGTGAAATCGAGCAGGCGCGCGGGTTTTTCCTGCGCAAAATCGGCGTCGGGAACCACCCCTGCCGCAGTCCATTCGGCCAGGCTGCGCGGCATCTTGCTTGCCGCGTCGGGAAGCTCGCCCGCAATCTGCGCGCGCACCGCGACCGGCTCGCCATTGATCCAGCCGTAGCCTTGCAGGTAGTTGGCCACGCTGCCGATCGCATCGGCTTCTTCGCGCAGCAGATCGGTCGCGCGGTTGGCGTTGAAGTCCACCGCGTAGTTGCGGTAACTGCTCGGCATGAATTGCGGGATACCCATCGCGCCGGCATACGAGCCGCGTATCGCGAGCAGGTCGAACTGCTGGTCGCGCGCGAGCAGCAGGTAATTCTCCAGTTCGCTGCGAAAAAACGGCGCGCGGCGCGGGTAATCGAACGCCAGCGTGGTCAGCGCATCCAGCACCAGAAAATTGCCGGCGTTCCGCCCGTAGAGGGTTTCCACCCCGATCACCGCGACGATAATATCCTGCGGCACGCCGTATTTCTTTTCGGCACGCTCCAGGGTTTCCCGGTGCTTGTTCCAGAACTCCAGCCCGAGCTGGATGCGCCTCCGGTTCACGAAAGCCGCGCGGTATTCGAGCCACGGCTTGATGGTCGCGGGGCGGGAAATGAGTTCGATCACGTCCGGAAGATGCTGAGCACGGGCAAACACTTTCTCCATTTCGCCGCGGTCGAAGCGGTGCCTGGCGACCATTTCGTCGATGAATTCCGGGATGCCCGGCAAAGTGGCGGAATGCGCGGAATATACTGCAAAAAACCCTGCCAGCAGCGCGATGCAGATATGGATAATCTTCATGGCGCAATTCTAACCGATGAATGCTCGACAGGCTGCCGCAACTACTGGTAAATTCCGCTCTCGTTCAAATTGCTGAAAGAACCCTGCCATGAATACCCCGACCCAGCATCACCCCCTCATCATTCTCGGCTCCGGCCCCGCCGGATATACCGCCGCCGTGTACGCCGCGCGCGCCAACCTCAACCCGGTGCTGATCACCGGCCTGGCGCAGGGCGGGCAACTGATGACCACCACAGAAGTGGACAACTGGCCGGCCGACCCGGACGGCGTGCAAGGCCCCGACCTGATGGCGCGCTTCCAGAAGCACGCCGAGCGTTTCAACACGCAGATCATCTTCGACCACATCCACACCGCCAAGCTGCAACAGAAACCCTTCCTGCTGAGCGGCGATGCGGGCAACTACACCTGCGACGCGCTGATTATCTGCACCGGCGCGTCGGCGCAATATCTCGGCCTGCCCTCCGAGGAAGCCTTCATGGGGCGCGGCGTGTCGGGCTGCGCGACCTGCGACGGCTTCTTTTATCGCGGCCAGGAAGTCGCGGTGATCGGCGGCGGCAACACCGCGGTGGAAGAAGCGCTGTATCTCGCCAACATTGCCAGCCGCGTTACGCTGGTGCACCGCCGCGACACCTTCCGCGCCGAACGCATCATGATCGACCACCTGATGGAAAAAGTGAAAGAAGGCAAGATCGTCCTGCAACTGCACCAGGTGCTCGACGAAGTGCTCGGCGACGCCAGCGGCGTAACCGGCATGCGTATCAGGCATGTGCACAGCAACGAAAAACAGGACATCACGCTGAAAGGCGTGTTCATTGCCATCGGCCACAAGCCGAATACCGACATCTTCGCCGGGCAACTGGAGATGGACAACGGCTATATCCGCACCCACGGCGGCCAGCAGGGCAACGCCACGGCGACCAGCATCTCCGGCGTGTTCGCGGCGGGCGACGTGCAGGATCAGATCTACCGCCAGGCCTGCACCAGCGCCGCGACCGGCTGCATGGCCGCGCTCGATGCCGACAAGTATCTCGCCGCGCTGGGCAAGATATGACACCGCACGGGGCTCTGTGAAACAGCCTCCGTCGAGACCGAAAAAACCGATCGAATCAGACGATGCCGCGCTGTTCCGCGCGGCAGTCGGCGCAGTGCAGCCGCTGCCCGACCATAACCGCATCAAGCCGCAACAACCGCCGCGCAAACCCTTGCCGCGCGCTCCCATCCCGCCCCCCGCAATCTCCGACACGCTGTCCGACGGGGGCATGGCCAATGGTTATTCCGCTTCCGCAGCCGCGAATGCGCCGGACGAATTCCTGCGCAACGGCCTGTCGCGCATGACCCTGCGCAAACTGCGGCGCGGCCACTGGCCGGTGCAGGACAGCCTCGATTTGCACGGCAACAGCGGCGACGCGGCGCGCAAGCTGTTGCAGGCGTTCCTGTGCGAGGCGGCACAGCGCGGCCTGCGCTGCGTGCGGGTCATCCACGGCAAGGGAACGAACAGCCCCGGCGGCGAAGCCGTGTTGCGCAAGCTCGCGCGCCACTGGCTGATGCAGCGCCCGGATGTGCTGGCCTGGTGCGATGCGCTGCCGGGGGACGGTGGCAGCGGCGCCGCGCTGGTGTTGCTGAAAAGCGGCCCGCTCCGGGCCTAACCCGGATGTTTCGCCGGATCGCGGGATGATGGCGAGGCGATTTGCGAGCAGATTTGCGCATCCCGCGCCAAGCCAATAGCCGCGCCTATTGGCGCGAAGCGGGGGCGCGAAGATGCCGCAAAGCGACCGCCAGCACCCGCGAAGGCCTGCGGTACAAACTGGATTTCGCTATTGTGCGCCTGCAACCTTGTATTCATGCCGCTTTCCGTTGATTTTAGGGCCGGTCCGGTGAAATATCCGGGCTAACCTTGCGGGCTGGGGAATTACGCGGGAAAGCGTTGTATGATGGGTGCCGGGCAGGGAAGGCGCATATCCGTTGATCCTGGAAAAAGCAGTTGTCCGCAGATCACACAGATTTTCGCAGATTAAACAACAAGCAACTTTAGCTTGCTGATCTACCTTTTGGGTGATGCGATATTTGCCAACAACTCTCTGACAATCTGCGTTAATCTGCGAAATCTGCGGATTGAACTAAGGTTTTTGGTCTCTTACCAGTTAAATGATGTCAAAACGTGACAAGAGTTTTGCATTTATCTGGCATTGGCAAGGGTTTGAGCGAAGGTGAGCCTTGCGGGGTTTGTAGCCCGGATGCAGCGATAGCGGAATCCGGGGGCATCATATCCGTTCCCGGATTTCACTGCGTTTCATCCGGGCTTGTTTGGTTCCATCTCATCCGGCTTAGGGACGCGCTGATTTATTCGGTTTCGTCGTTCCCGCGAAGGCGGGAACCCAGTTAAGTAAAGGCACTGGATCCCCGCCTTCGCGGGGATGACGAATAAATCAGCGCCTCCTTAGGTTGATCCGGCAGGATCAATCCTTCCGTTTCCGTCCGGGCTGAGTCAATGCCGGTTGACAGGTGATTTTCTGATGAACTATTTGGGTTAAATAGCCATGGATAAGCCGATCGAACAAACGAAACTGCGCATCCTGCTGCTGGAGGACGAACCCGCCGACGCCGAGCTCATGGAGAAGGCGTTGCGCGAGGCGGGTTTGTCCTTTACCGCCAGACGCGTCGACGCCAGGGAGACATTTGCCCGCGCGCTGGAGGAATTCAAGCCGGACATTGTCCTCGCCGACTACAAGCTGCCCACCTTCGACGGCGGCGCCGCGCTGAAAATTGTCCGGCAGCAATATCCCTGGATACCGGTGGTGATCGTGACCGGCGTCGTGGGAGACGAAAAAGCCGTCGAACTGCTCAAGCAGGGAGCGAAGGATTACGTCCTCAAGGATCGGCTGATACGGCTCGGCCCCGCAGTGCAGATGGCGCTTGCCGAAGAGCGGAATATCTGCGCGCGCAAGGCGGCGGAACAGACGCTGCGGCAGAGCGAGGCCGACTTCAGGGCGCTCGTCGAGCATTCCCCGATCGCCATGATCGTGGATGTCGGCGTGGGAGAGGACGAAAAGATCGTCATGATGAACCGCAAGTTCACCGAACTGTTCGGCTACACGCTGGAAGACGTTCCCGACGCGCAACACTGGTGGCCGCCGGCCTACCCCGACGAGGTATACCGGGAAGAGATCAAAGCCGAATGGGCGGAACGGGTCGAAAAAGCCTTCCAGACTCGCGGCAGCATTGCGCCCATGGAAACCTTGATCACCTGCAAGGACGGGTCGAAACGCTATGTCAGGGTTTCCTTCACTTCCATAGGCAACAAGAACATCCTCGGCTTCGAAGACCTGACCCAGCGCAGGCGGGCGGAAGAGGAGCTGGAAAGGTTCTTCAGGCTGATCCCCGATCTGGTGTGCATCGCATCCACCGACGGCGCCTTGCTGAAAATCAACCCCATGTGGCAGGAAACGCTGGGATACACCACGCAGGAAATCCTTGCCATGCCTTTCCTGGGTCTGGTTCATCCCGACGACCGGGCTGCGACGATAAAGGAAGTGGAAAGGCAACAGGCCGGTCAGGCGACCCTGCGATTCACCAACCGCTATCGCTGCAAGGACGGCAGCTACAGATGGCTGGAATGGAAGACGACGCCGCCCGTAGACGGGACGCTGCTGTTCGCCTCCGCGCGCGACATCACCGAGCGCAAGCAGGCGGAAGACCGGGTGGCGGAAAGCGAGAGGAAACTGCGCAAGATCACCGAGTCGGCGCAGGACGCCATCATCATGATGGGGGCCGACCGGCGCATCTCGTTCTGGAATGCCGCCGCCGAGCAGATTTTCGGTTATACCGCCGCAGAGGCAACCGGGCAGGAACTGCATGACCTGATTGTACCGCCGGAGGTGCGCCCGGAGTTTGCCAAGGCTTTCCCGCATTTTATGGGAACCGGCGAGGGGCCGATCATCGGCGCGGTGCGCGAGGTCATCGCCCTGCGCAAGGGCGGCGAAGCATTCCCCGCCGAGTTATCCGTTTCCGCGACACAGTGGGGCGGCGCATGGCACGCCATCGGTATCGTGCGCGACATCACCAAACGCAAGCAGGCGGAAGCCTTGCTGGCGGAGAGCGGGCAACATTTCCGCGCGGTCGCAGAATCGGCCAGCGATGCCATTATCACGATCTCCGGCAACGGCGACATCGCGGACTGGAACCCTGCGGCGCAACGCCTGTTCGGCCGCAGCAAGGCCGAAATGGCCGACCTGCCCCTGACGGTGTTGATGCCGGAGCGCTTCCGCGACCTCCACAATACCGGCCTGGCGCGGGTGGTGGCGGGCGGGGCGAGGCATCTGATCGGCAAAACGGTAGAAATTTTCGGGCTGCGCAAGGACGGCAGCGAGTTTCCGCTGGAACTTTCGCTGGCACAATGGCAAACCGCCGGAGGCCGTTTTTTTACCGCGATCGTCCGCGACATTACCGAGCGCAAGGCGGCGGAAGCGCTGCTGATCGAACACGAGCTGCAATACCGCACGCTGGCCGATTCCGGGCAGGCCTTGATCTGGATGGCGGACACCGACAAACTGTGCAACTACTTCAACAAGGTCTGGCTGGAATTCACCGGGCGCAGCCTGGCGCAGGAGATGGGCAACGGCTGGACGGAAGGCGTGCATCCGGACGATTTGCGGCATTGCATGGATGTTTATGGGACGGCATTCGACCGGCGCATAAAATTCAGCATGGATTACCGGCTGCGCCGCCACGATGGCGAGTATCGCTGGCTCCAGGACGACGGTTGCCCGCGCTACGACAGCAAGGGCGAATTCATCGGCTATATCGGTTATTGCCTCGACGTCACCGAGCGCAAATTGGCCGAGGAAGAGCTGAAGAAACACAACGCCTTCGTCGAAACCCTGCTGGAGAACGCGCCGATCGGTTTTGCCGTGAACAGGATGGGCGATGGGCGGTTCACCTATGTCAGCCGCCGCTTTGCGGCCATTTACGGCGTGCCGCCGGGCTCCCTGGAAGCGACCGGCGATTTCTTCGAGAAGGTGTATGCCGATCCCGCATTCCGCGAGCGGATCCGCTCGCGCGTCATGGCGGACATCGATAGCGGCGATGCGGCGCGCATGCGCTGGGAGGGTGTGTCGTTCACCACGCGCGGCGGCGAACGCCGGGCCGTCAGCGCCGTCAATATCCCGCTGCCGGAACAGGGCCTGATGATTTCCACGGTGTGGGATGTGACCGACCGGCACCTGGCGGAGGAATCGCTGCGCGAGAGCGAGGAAATTTTCAGCCGTTTCATGGAATTCAGCCCCATTTATGTGTTCTTCAAGGGCGAAAACCTCCGCACGCTGCGGCTCAGCCACAACTTCGAGAAAATGCTCGGGAAGCCCGTTGCGGAACTGCTCGGCAAAAGCATGGACGAGCTTTTCCCGCCAGAGTTTGCGAGAAATATGGTCGCTGACGACATGCGGGTTTTGCGCGAGGGCAAGGCAATCACCGTCGAGGAAGAGCTTGACGGGCGCTTCTATTCGACAACCAAGTTTCCCATCTTTATCGAGGGGAAACCCCATTTTCTCGCCGGGTACAGCTTGGACATCACCGAGCGTAAGCGCGCTGCGGAACAGCAAGCCATGGATTTCTTGCATGCCACCGAACTCAACAAGCAGTTGAAGGAAGCGAACCGGCAGCTGAAGCAG
>Ga0209343_10000291_pt1 | contig 69440 bp, 63 predicted proteins | sample RifCSPlowO2_02_FD_184026 | JGI IMG/M metagenome (GOLD analysis project Ga0209343, IMG submission 184026) | Groundwater microbial communities from Rifle, Colorado - Rifle CSP2_plank lowO2_0.2 (SPAdes) (version 2) | ecosystem: Environmental > Aquatic > Deep subsurface > Groundwater | place...
AAGTTGGTACCACTCCTTCCCATCCCGAACAGGACAGTGAAACGACTTTGCGCCGATGATAGTGCGGATTCCCGTGTGAAAGTAGGTCATCGTCAGGCTCTTACTCCCCCTAACCCCCTCGTACCTCGCGTACTTGGGGGTTTTGGCTTTCTTGGTACGTTGTGTTTTGTCTGGTTTGAATTACAACAGATCCAATTGAAAAGACAACAACAAGTTGATCGATGCCCGCAATCCTCAATTGATCGCAGAGATTCACTTGATCAAATTGGCACCCGATGGCCACGTCAGAATCTGACCGTCCTGCCAAGGGGATTTGGGGGAGCCAAGGGGGGGATTTGACTTGACCATAGGGGGATTATCAGAGTCACACTGCAGTTTTTCAGGGTGACATGGTCCAGAACGAAGCGTTCCGACATGTGCCTGCTGTAGTGCAGTCCATTCGCTCGCTGGCATGTCGGAACTGCATCTGCACCTGTACCGCCGCAACTCGACTCGCGCTGAAAGCACAGCCCCACATCTGCCCGACCGACCAAGTTCAGTTCAGACGCGAATTGCGTTGCTTTCTGGTCGGTGCGGGCAGCGTTAACCAATAACTGCGGCGGTCAAAAATGCGTCATGGCATTCTGGAGAGCAGCTTTTTGTTGATTATCAGATTGCGCACACCGTGCGCGTGATCTTCATCAAACACATTGTCCTGGCACCAGCGCCCGACCGACTGGGCATCGACCTTCAACACCCGCGGACGAACGCTCCAGGAAACCTGCAGCGGCGAGCCCTTCTCGTTGTAGGTAGGGCCAGTGGTCGACCCGGCGTACTGCACAGGTTTGCCACTGCGGGTAGGAAGGTGCAGCGCCTGCTGGTAACCCTTGACTTCACCGACTTTCGTCAGTTGCCCGAAATCCACGGCACGCGCATCGTTGACCAAGACCAAAATCTGCGCTTCAACTCGAAGTTGGGGATTGGTGTCGGCTTCACTCAGACAGGCGCTGAGCGTGGGCCCCGGCTGCACTTGCGCACTGCTGTGCACATAATGCAACTCAATGGTATCGCCGACCTGCAACCCCCCGTGTTTTCCCTGGCAAACCTCCTGGGTTAATGGAATTGACTGTTTCGCATTCAGCTTACCTGAATACTTGTAACCCGTGTGGTTGCCATGTCCGTCACCCGCTCCGGCAAACGTGGTGAACTCACCGCCTTTGTGCTCGGCATTCTCGTGAAAATGGATGTTGCAGAGGTTCATCTTCCGATAGGATGGTGCTGCAGAAAATACCCGGTCATTGGCACCATATGGGCTGGATAAATCCCGAGGCGATTGTGGTCCATAGCCCTTGTTATCTGTATTTTTTTCAAGTGCAGAATTTTGTGCCGCTACAGATTCCTCACCCGCTGGGTGATGGGTCTCGTTTGCCACGGTCGCCGTGGACACGACAGTCAAAAAAAGTGCAGTCCAGTACGTTTTTTTCATTTTGGTGTTCAATTTTTAATTGCGGATTTACTGGTGGATCAGCACCAAAACGGTTGCTGCCATTACGAATGTGGACAGCAGAATAAACAAAATCAATCGATCCGATCTCGCCATTTTTTTCAGCAACGTCGTCGATGCGTCGCTCGCTTTCTGGAAGGAATAAATTGCCCGGATCAAGGTCGCAACAATCAAGGTGTAGGCAACCAGGTAGATCTGGTCCATCAAGATCAGATAACCCAGGTCAGGCAATCCGTCCGAGTAGCTTTTCTGTAGAAAGATGGCCGTGAGCAGAGCGCCGGCCGGTAGGCCAGTTCGTGCATCGATGTTGGTGGGAGACAAGAACAACGAAGCCAGGGCCGCCATCAGCACAATGAACAAAGGCATCAACAGTTTCCAGTAGAAAAAACTGATGGGGCGCTCAATATTCAGGCTGAATTCGGCAGCCGAATACAATGAAGGTGTCGAATCATCACCCAAGCTGCTGCCGTAGTCGTGCTGATAGGTTTTTGATGACCATCCCTGCAATGACCAGCCAGGTATTTGCAGCTTGCTACCAATGCCACTATTTTCTTTGTCGACTTCGTAGTAAACCGCATCGGCAGTGTTCACAGAATCCTCGACCATGATGGAGAGCTTCTGCTGATCAAGCGGATAATTTGCCAGATTAAAAGGCTGTACAAATCGGCCTTCAACCCGCATGATTTTGTAATTGGATCCGTCCGCCAGCACTTTTGGTTTTTCTAGCAAGGACTCTTGCTGCTTACCCCATTCCTCCACCATATTTGTGAACTCGATGGATGAAGTGGGATCGACATCGCCTTTCCATCGCATCCACACATACATGTCCACATAGTAGGTGTTGCTGCCCATTTCCAGTTCATAGACTGACACCGGGTAAAACCCGACCTTCACCAATTGCGCAGATGGGGCAGGTGGTCCAGCAGGCGAAAGTACGCCCTTTTTTTCTTGCTCAGCCCAACTGCTGCCAAATACCATCAAGGTGGCAAATAATAGAATAATTAATTTTTTTAACATGAGATTTTAAATAGCGATAAATTTATCTGACCACCAATGTGGCAAATTGAGCACCACCGAAACGCATCGTCCAAAAAAATACAGAAGCCGGTTGCCGCACCCACGGGCCTGCTTGTTCACATCGGTCAACAGCGCAGGCGACCGACCGGCGACGCAGGCCGGTTGTGGAAACCGCCCTCAACCTGGACACGTCTTGTTCAAAGTGACGAAGCAGGAACATGTCGGCGGTATATTTATCAGTTTAAGATTGACCAATATCCCAAAACCAACAATTCCCAACACTGCTTCACTTTTGCGGGTGCGTGGCGTTGCCCGTGGGTGGGCGTCGACATTGACTGGCATGCAAACCCCCTTGTCTCTGGTGCGCATCGGGCGACTTGCGCTGGTGGCGGTGCTGATGTCGCTTTTGGGCTGCGCCGTGGCACCCGATCCGGCGCTGCAGTCGCCGATGTGGATCCAGGCGCAAGGCTGGCGCATCGATCAGACGGGGCAAGCCCGACTGCAAGACGCCCAAGCCGCCGCAGACTGGCAGGATTTCAAAGGCTGGCGGAGTTTTGGCTACGGCCCTGAGCCGATCTGGGTGCGGTTGCTCTTGCGGGCGGCGGAGGCTGGCACGGGCACACCGCTGGTGGTGCGCGTGCGCCCCGCGTTTCTGGATCATTTGACGCTTTACGACCCTATGGCGCAGTTGGAGCTGCACACCGGTGATGCCATGGCACCATCGGACGACGATCTCGGGTCGATAGATTTCGGTTTTCACATACCCGCGCTTTCGCAGGACAGGGATATTTACCTGCGCCTTGAAAGCACGAGCTCACGCTCCATACATGTGGAGGTGTTGCCGGACCGGCTGGCCCGGCAAAAGATGCAGAGGCAGGAGTGGTTGTTCGGCTTCTTGCTGTCGATTTCTGCTGTGTTTGCCACCTGGGCTGCAATACAGTGGTGGCAGACTCGCGACAGGGTGATGGGGTTGTTCGCGCTGAAGCAGCTGGTCTCCACGCTGTGGGCGTTTTTTTTCCTGGGCTTTGCGCAGTTGACCATTGGTCCTTGGCTCGCACCTGGCGTGTTGACGGCAGTGGCCTCCGCCCTCATTCCGCTGTCGATTGGCAGTGTGCTGTGGTTCATGGCGACCTTGCTCCAAGCCTACCAACCAAGCAAACACCTGTTGCGCATGTGTTTCACGCTGGCTGGTGCCTTGGCCCTGATGCCATTGCTGCAATGGGCTGGCCTGACGCGAGCATCGCTGATGATTTGCAGCGCGAGCGTTCCGGTGGCTGTGGTCATGCTGTTCACCACCTTGCTCAGCGCGCCGCGGCGCACGCTGGACCCGCCTCCTATTCCAAAGCTGTACATGCAGTGTTATCTGGGTGTTTATGGGGTATTCAGTGCGCTCCCGCCAGCGGTCTACCTGGGATGGATTGAAAAAATCCCTGTCGTTCTGCTAGGCAACCTGAACCAGGCGATGTTTGATGGCCTCATGATGTTCTTCATCCTTCAGTTCCGTTCCAAGGCTTTGAAGCACATGCAGCAACAGGCCGAGTTGGAACTGGCCCGAAGCCATGAACAAGCCGCTGTCGAAAAGCGCCAGCGCGAGGAAACAAGCCAGCTCTTTTCCATGCTGGCGCACGAAATGAGAACGCCATTGGCCACGCTGCACATGTGGATGGAGGCCGGGCAACTCAATAGCCAGATCTTGGAGCGCGCCATTGCCGACATGAACCGTGTCATTGAGCGCTGCGTGCATTCCGATCAACTCTCTGACCGCGGATTGCAACCGGTGTACCAGTGCGTGGATGCCCTCGCCGTGACGCAGGCCACCATCGGGGCATGCCGTGCGCCGCAGCGCGTCGATTTCGTGTCACCCGACGGACCCGCTATCCTGCCAGTGGATACGCAGATGCTGTCGATCATCCTGGGCAACGTCCTGGACAACGCATGCAAGTACGGGCGGCCCGAGAGTCGCGTGCAGGTGGTGCTGGAGCCCTGGGTGCAAGGGGCCCGCGCTGGCTGGCGCTGGCACGTTTCCAACCAAATAGGTCCTGTCGGCCTGCCCGATGCTCAGCGCCTGTTTGACAAGTACTACCGCAGCACGCAGGCCCGCAGGCAGTCCGGATCTGGCCTGGGCTTGTTTCTGGTCAAAGCCCTGCTGGACCTCATGCACGGCACGATCACCTATGAACCCGGCAACATGCAACTCAGCTTCAATGTCTGGCTACCGGCGGAGCCTACGTGGTGTTAGCTGTGGTTGGATGTGAGCGTGGCGCCATGACAACATATTTCAGCGAATTCATCACCGATGACCCCCCACACCCACACCCTCACCAGCTCCGCCACCGTGCCTTCGTCAGATCTTGCCCTGAAGGTTTTGGTGATAGAAGACAACGACGCGCTTCGAGATGCCACGTTGGCCTGTCTACAGCAGCAGGGGCACGATGTGCGAGGCGTGGCGATGGCCGAAGAAATCAACGAAGTCGGCATGGGCTTTTTGCCCGACGTGTATGTGATCGACTTGAACCTGCCCGACGAGGATGGTCTGAGCCTGACCCGTAGGCTTCGGGCCACCCACCCCCACGCCGGCATTGTGATTACCACCGCTCGCACCCAGATTGGCGACAAGGTCGTGGGTTACGAAAGCGGTGCCGACCTCTACCTGAGCAAACCGGTCCATCCCCGGGAACTGATCGCTGGCATCGCCTCGCTGGGCAAACGCCTGAACAGAGACGCCACAGACGCGTCAACAGACCACCAGTTGCACCTGCAGGTCGCGCGCCTGCAACTCACAGGCTCGAAGGGTCCGGTTGAACTCACAGCGGGTGAGTTGGTGGTGCTGGTCGCTTTGGCGAGAGCCCCCGGGCGCACGCTGGAGCGCTGGCAACTGGCTGAGGTCATTTGCGCCGGAGGCGACACACCCTCGGCGGCAACGCTTGAAATGCGCATGGCAAGGCTGCGCAAAAAATTAGCCGAAGCGGGCTCGGAGCCGCCGTATATCAAGGCTCGGCACAAAGTCGGCTATACGCTGTGCAGCCCTGTAATCCTGCGATGAGCCCTGTCACCCCGAGCGCGGCAGCCGCTTGCAGAGGGGCATTGGCGCTGGTGCAACTCAGCACTGAGCGCAGAGGTGTTGCACAACCCCGGCCCGGGCAGGCCAGAACCCACGCACCCGACCGCCAGCCAAGCGGGTATGGGCTGTGCCGATACCGTCACCAGCGGCTGTCCAGATGACCAGAGGGTTCGAAATCTGCATGTGCCACACGAAAAAAACCCCCATCGGGCCACAACGCCCTCGTCGGACTCGTTGAACGCGTGCTTGAGGTACAGCAGCGCGATCATGATGCGCAGCGGCACGCGGGGCCGTCCGGCGTTGCTGGCTACCGCCACGCGCTGCACCTGCTCACCGAAGAGGTCCAGGTCGGGCATGGCCACACCGGCGCGGCCTTTGCGGGAGAACACCTGGGCGACCCGCGCTTCGATCTCCTGCCAGGGTGCGCATTCCACTGATGGCGGACAGTGATTCCATTCCCATCGCGGACAGCGTTCCATGCGATGGCGGACACGCTGCGCGGGTGTCCTGAGTGACGAGCAAATCGTAGCCGAAGTGTCCGCCATCAGCGTGGAACCGGTGGCCGGTCGGTGTCCTTCAAGCGGCCCTGGTGACCTTTCTCATGGACTCGCCTTTGAGGGCCATTTTGTGCGAGCTGTGGACGATGCGGTCAAGGATGGCGTCGGCCAGCGTGGGCTCGTCCAGCCAGGCGTGCCAGGCCGTCACCGGCAGTTGGCTGGTGATGAGCGTGGAGCGCGTGCCCACACGGTCGTCCAGCAGTTCCAGCAGGTCATTGCGTTCGTGTGCAGCAATCGGGGCAATGCCGAAGTCATCCAGAATGAGCAAATCCAGCTTGGCCAGTTGCGCCAGCCGTTTGCCAAAGCTGCCGTCACCGTGGGCCACATGCAGTTCCTCCAGCAGGCGTGGTGCGCGGGTGTAGAGCACCGAGAAGCCCAGGCGTGCGGCCTGCTGACCCAGCGCACACGCCAGCCACGTCTTGCCACAGCCCGTGGCGCCGGTGAGCAGGACGTTGTGGCCATGGCGCAACCAGTCCCCGCCAGCCAGGCTGCCGACGACTTCCCGACTCAAGCCTCGGCTGCCCCGCCAGTCGATGTCCTCCAGGCAAGCGCTGGAGACCTTCAGCCGGGCGGCCTTCAAGAGGCGCTCCAGGCGTTTGCTGTCGCGCCAGTCCACCTCTCGCTGCACCAGCAGCGCCAGGCGTTGCTCGAAGGGCAGTTCGCTGGCGGCGATGTGGGTGGCGGCGTCGTTCAGCGCTGCGGCCATGCCGTCCAGGCGAAGGACGCGGAGTTGGTTCAGAGTCTGTTCGTTGAGCATGTTCGTTCTTTCGGTATGGGCGTGTTGAGGTGGTGGCTGACGGTCGTCGTCCGTGGTCATCAGTGGTAGTAGCCCGGCCCCCGCACGTTCTCGTGCAGCGGCAAGCTCGCCTGTGTGGGGATGGGCACATCCAGCGCTCGCTGGTCCAGGCCGCAACTCAGGATGGAGGCGATGCTCTTGTAGGAGGGCGAGCGAATCGACTGCGCCCGGGCGCAGGCCGCCTCCAGCCGCTGCGCTCCGTACTCGCGCCCCAGACGCATCAGGCCCAGGCAGGAGCGGTAACCCTGCTCGGGGTGGGCGCGGTGTTCCATCTGCCAGCGCACCACGGCCGCGGTGGCCACACCCACCCGCTCGCCCCAGGCAATGAGCTTGGCCGGCGTCCACTGCAGGTGTGCCCGGTGCGAGGCCGGCATGTGCTCAGGTGTGGTGGTGTGCGCACCCTTGCGAGGATTCAGGGCATGGGCTGCCACGCGTTTGTTGCCGTGCAGGACTTCGAGCGTGCCCGCCGTGATGCGCAACTCCACCACCTCGCCCACCAGCGCGTGGGGCACAGAGTAGTAGTGGCCGTCGAGTTCGACGTGGTAATCGATGTTGACGCGGGCGGGCTTGAAGCGGGCTATGGGCATGCGCGTGGGCGGCAGTGGGCGCAACAGCGGCGCATCGAGTTCGGCAAAGGCACTGGCGCGGTTACCGGGGAGCTTCTTGAACGCTCGCTGGTTCAAATCCACCAGCAAGGCTGCAATCGCCCGGTTCAGGGCGGCAATACTGAAGAAGGTCTGGTGGCGCAGGCGGGCCAGAATCCAGCGCTCGACCACCTGCACCCCCACTTCGACTTTGGGTTTGTCACGAGGCTTGGCCGGGCGCGCCGGCATGACCGCCAGGCCGTAATGCACCGATAGCTCTTCCAGCAAACGGTGCGAGGTGGGCTCGTAGCGGTCAGGGCGCGCCATGAGGGCGCGTGGCTGGTCAGGCACCAGCAGGCGGGGTACGCCGCCGATGAACTCCAGCGTGGCGATGATGCTGGCCACCCAGTCGACCGCCTTCTGGCTGGGGGTGGCGCAGGAGTAGGTGTAGTTCGACGCCCCCAGCACGGCCACAAATATCTGGGCCTGGTTTATCTCGCCGGTGCTGGCATCCACGACAGGCACCGTCTGGCCAGCGTAGTCCACGAAGAGCTTGTCGCCGGCCTCGTGGGTCTGGCGCATGGAGCGCTGCAGGCTGCGGGCCCAGGCCTTGTACTTCTCGCAGAAGGCGCTGTATTTGTAGGCTTGGCCCGCGTGTTGATGCTGGTACTCCTCCCACAGCAGTTGCAGCGTGACACCGGGGCGGCGCAGCTCTTGGTGGATGTGAGCGTGGTCAGGCTCCAGGTGGCGGGACTCTCGCGCCACTGGGGGCCGGTACAACTGCGCTTGCAGCTCTTCGTCGCTCAAGGTCTGGGCCAAGGCCCAGTCCACGCCTGCCACGCGTGCGTAGCTGGCTATCTCGCTGACGGTGGATTTGGAGATGCCGAGTGACCCTGTCCCAGGATTCCGAACCGTTCAGTTACAGAGAGACCCGGCAGGTCGGCTTGCTTCAGCTCATGCTGGTCCATGAGGAAGCGTAGCACTTCGCCAGGCTCGGCATCGGGCAACGAGTAATGGGAGTGCTCAAAGTCTTCGACCAGTGGCCCCAGCAGTTCGAGCATGCCAGTCAGTTCGTGTTCTTCGTCGTCACCCACCACGTCGAGAAGCTGGTTCATGAACTCAACAGCTCGATCATATTCAGCCTGGGTGTGAATCGCAGTCAGGCGCACCGGCAGTGCGCTTTGAAACGCGTTCCACGCAGGGGCAGGGGCTTCATGGGCTGTTCCAAGGGTTGACCAGAGCAACGCCCGTATCGACAAAATCCGACACGTTGCGTGTCACCACGGTAAAGCCGTGCTCAATCGCCGTGGCCGCGATCATCGCGTCACGCTCTGAGCGCGGATCTGGAACATGCAGCGAAGCGCACACGGGCGCGGTTGTCTCTGTGAACGGCAAAATTCGACCCGCGAACGCCACGCGTACTCCAGAAAGCCAGGTGCGCAGCGCGCTGCCCTGAGGAGGCGTTCGACGTTCAAGTGCCCGGATGCCGATCTCCAACTCCAAAATGGAAATGGCTGACAGGAAAAGCCGACTGCTCGGTTGACCAGCGGCCCAGATCCTCACCTGCGCAGACTGGTTGGGCTTGCCATGGCGCAGCTCGGAAATGACGTTGGTATCCAGCACGAACATTGAGCGCTCTCAGTCGAAGGAAGCGCCAGGGAGCTGGACATTCAAACGAGGGGGATCGAACTCGATGCCATCCCCTGCAGGAATGCCATCCATGATGTCCAGGAGCGACAGTTCGGTCTGACCTGCGATGCGGAAGTAGTCGTCGATTTTGAGCAGCGCAAAAGCAGGGCGACCACGGTCAGTGATGAACACTGGGCCGTCAGCCGTTGCGCGTTTGGCTGCTGACACATCGCGTGTGAAGTCACGGCTGGAGAACGTATGGATGCTCATGTTGACCTCCACGATTTCAAGAACGTTTGTATGTTACGACATTTTCGCTTTCGGGTCAATTCGGCCAAGACGGGGGCACGAACAAGGCAGCCTCCTATTTCTTGCCCTTGGCTGTGGTTCAGTCTTTTCAGGCCAGGGGTTCAACTTCTTGTGAAAGAAGACAGGGGGACGAGTCGAGCATCGAACAAGACTCATCTTCATATATCTAAGAAATGAAATGTCAGTTTGTGCCGAAGGACTGGCCGTTCAGCCCGCTGGAGAGACCGGCTTCGCCGTGCCGCTACCACTGCCGCTGCTGGTGGAGTTGGTGAGGGTCGAAAAAGGCACCGACAGGAGCTCCAATGGCAGCTGTTCCATCCGGATGTCGTTGGTGGTCTCCTCGGCGATCAGACTAGCGGGTAGGCAGTCTTTTCCGCAACCCGCTTCGATGGCAGTCTCCACTGCAGCGGGGTCCAGCGTGATCTCCGGTACGGTGATCGCCACCGAAAAGACGACCGTCAGCAGTGATTCGTTGCCACTGAAAACCTGACCCAATGCCGTCAAAGCAACAGGAGCGGGGACGAGGCCACTTTTCAGCAGCTCACGGGTGATGTCTGCAACCGACACGCTGTTCTGCAGGGCAAAAACAATGAAGCCCTGAAGAGGCTGGCCCCGTTGAAGGGCCAAACTCAACTGGGCTTGGAACGTCGTGCCGTTCAACATCACTGGCGCCACGGAGGTGACTGTCATTGGCCCCACAAAGTCGGTTCCGAATCTGTCCACCACCACATTGGGTTGTCCCGGTGAGCCGATGAAAATCCTGCCCGGCTGCAAGTTGGGCTCCATCGGTAAGTTGCCGTTCAGGCCTGTACCCATTCCGCCCCCGAGTGTTCCATTTGCCAAGCCACTGCCTGCGCCGACGAGGCCCCCTGGATCGTTCAAGAGCAGTCCAGGCACCACTGTCACACCGCTGTCAGGCTGCGCGGCACGCCTCAACCCTGTGTCACGTGGCAGGGTGACTTTATTGACAGAAGTTGTTGGTGGCAGCGGCACTGGCTTAAAGATCTGACCAAATGCGGACAACGCCAAAGTAAGCGCAGACATGATCAGAATTTTTTTAAGGGAGGATTTCATCATGAGGAACTCCAAACGTAAAAAAACCCCTGGTCTTTTCAGGCCAGGGGTTCAACTTCTTGTTTAAAGAAGACAGGGGGATGAGTCGAGCATCGAACAAGACTCATCTTCAGTATACCTAAAAAATGATAAAAACAATAAAAATAACAAAAATGTAAGTTTATTCCGAGGAGAGGGCCGTTCAGCCTGCTGGAGAGACCGGCTTCGCCGTGCCGCTGCCGCTGCCGCTGCTGGTGGAGTTGGTGGTGGTCGATCCTGTCGTTGCTGGCGCACTTGAAGCAGACGCACTTTGGGTGAGGCTGGCTACCAGCGCTGCGGGCAGGCAGTCCTTGCCACAACCCGCCTCAATCGAGGACTCCACCGCGGCCGGTTCCAGGGAGATGCTGGCCATGGTGATGGCGGTGGAGAAGACGGCGGCGAGCGCCTCTTGATTGCCCGCAAACGCATCGCCCAGGGCCTTCAGTCCGACTTCAGCCGACACACCGCTGTTCAGAACAATGGTGGTGATGGCAGCCACGGAAACACCCTGCTGCGCGGCCAGAACGGCGAAATCCTTGAGGCTCAGGCCGAGTTGCTTTGCCAGTTGCAAGGCCTCCTCCAACTTTCCGCCGGCCAGCAGTTGGTTCAACTGTTGGTTGCTGGGCGCCGTTGCGCTCGGCGTGGTCGCCTGTGCCACTACGATCGCCCTGTTCGATCCCGTCGCCGTTTGCGCCTGGACTCCAAAACCCAAAAACATGGCAGATATTGCCAGCAGTGCTTTGGTTGCTGTATTTGACATCTATAACTCCAAAAATGTTGATTGATGGTATCGAAAATGGTTCTTCTTGCCAAGGCGCCAGGCTGAAAATCAGGTGCCGGCGTCTGGCGGTCTACCCGAGGGGAGGGATGCCGCGGCCCAGCCAACGGCCAGGATCACAACCATCAGCAGCGCATTGGCCGGAATCTGCAGGTTGAAGTCCACGCTGGCGTGGATCGCCATGCCCAGGGTGGCCATGAAAGCGCCGAAGGCCATGCCGCGGGCCATGCTGGACTTCCGCTTCCACAGCGTGCGCAGGTTCGTCGCAGCGCTGAGCACCACCAGCCAGCCCATCAGGCCGAAACCCACGATGCCGAGGTTGGCCGCCATTTCGGCATAGTCGTTGTGCGCATGATCAAAAAACGCGTCGCCCGGTGAGCGGTAGCGGATGAACGAGCCGTAGTAGCTGCCCGCCCCGGTGCCGGCGAGCGGAAAGTCGCGCACCAGGTCGAGCGTGTAGCTGGCCGCCAGTTGGCGTTCTTCTACAGATTCCTGTTTGTTTCCCCGTCGCACAATGGGCAAGGTCTTGACCGTCGCCACCGCGCCCGGCACCGACGTGCTCGCGCCAGGTCTTGCCTGCGCCTGATCGCCCAAGCCGACCACACCAGCCGGTGCGCCTGCCGACAGCGCCGTGGTGAGAGCGGCTGTGGGTGGTGGTGCGTCGGGCGGCGCCATCACCATGTCGGTGTCTTGTATGCGCTCCAGCACTTTCTCCAGCCCCACCCAGGTGCCCACGATCACCACGTCAATGACCACCAGGCTCGCCACCAGCCACACCATGGCGGGGGCCGAGCGCCGGCTCAGCAGCAGGGTCAGCAAACCTGTGACGAGCAAGGCGACAAAAAAAGCGGTGTTGCCCATGCGCGAGCGGGTCAGCACGAGTGCAATCACCAGCACCACCAGCATCAGCCGCAGCCGCATCTTGCTGCTCAGCACAAACGACAGGCCACTGGCCAGCCGCCCGCGCCAGTGGCGCGGGCGCGCTTCCCGCCCAGAGCCCAGCCGCGCCACCATCAGGCCGATGCCCATCGACAGCAGCAGCATCAGGAAACCCGCGAGGTGGTTGCGGTTGCCAAACGTGCCCTTGGCCACGTCGTGCAAGACGTCGAAATACAAAAACTGGTAGCGCGCCTGCACCGACCAGAGAAACAGCGCCAGCACGGCCTGGAACACCCCGATCAGCACCAGACCCAGCACAAAGGTGTCCAGGCGGCGGCGCTCACGCAACACCAGGGTTGCCAGCGCAAACACCAGCGCCAGCGCCAGCGCCAAGCTGGCCTGGGTGCGGGTGGGCAGCGGATCGAGGCTCAACGTGAACGTGGGAGACACGCCTTGTTGCATCGCCCAGGCCTCGGGCGACAAGGTCTGCACCAGCTGGCCGGGCAGGGGGGTGGCTTGCAGCGCCATCCAGGCAGCGAGCGCCAGCAGCAAACCCAGCGGCCAGCGCACCGGTGCCAGCCGCGCCAGTGCCAAGGCCCCGTGGTGCCGCCACAGCCAGGCGGTGAACAAGCTGAGGCCAAACACGCTCGCCACCAGCAGCGCCAGCACCCAGGTGCGAAGGCTGCCCAGGGGCAGGGTGGCCAGCCACACCAGCAGCAGCAGGCTCCACAGCACGGCGCCGTCCAGCGGTTCATGGGTTGAAGAGGGTTGCGGGTTGTTCCAGCGCGGCATCAAGGCTCCAGTGACACCCGGTGGGCTTGAGCCAGCGCAGCCAGCGCCTGCTGCTGGCGGGGTGTTGCCTGCGCGAGCATGTGTTGGACCGCTTCCACGCGCGCCCGACTCAGTTGTGACCAGTGCGCAAACGCCACCGTGCCCAGGGTGCGTTGCACCCCCTGCTCGCGCTGGCCAAAGGCGAGCCCACGGTCAAACGCCTGCCACAGCGATGCGCGCCACTGCGGCACTTCGCTGGCGCCAGGCTGGAGCTCCAAAAGCCGGTGCAGCGCCAGCGCCCGGTTGGCCCAGGCGCTGGGCACCATCGGACGCGATTGGATGGCCACCTCCAGATGCAGCAGGGCCTGCCTCAGATAGGCCACTTGCAACAGCGTCCCCTGGCCCGGTCGAAACGCCGCGCTGAGGTACAGATAGGCCATCGCTTCCTGAAGCTCAGCGTTGTGCGGGGATGCGTTTAGTGCGCGTGCCAGGGCTGCGCGGGTCTGCAGCCAGGCGGTGATTTCAGGCGCTGGTGCGCGGGGAGCCTGCCAGGCCCTCACCTGGGCCAGAGGCTGCATGGCCAGGGCGTTGGCGCGCGCCTCGGGCCACAAATGCCAAGCGCTCGCAGCCATGGCACCGAACAGCGCCACCGCCGCCAACACCGATCCCACGGTCTGCCGCGTCAACCCCGCGGGCTTCAAGCCGGCACATCCGTTTCTCGGGTCAAACCCAGCATTTGCCTCGGGTGGTGCAGCATCAGGTCGTTGGCCATGTCCAGGCCCCAGCGCTGCCCGATGAAGGCGTGCGCCCGGCTCAAGACCGGCGGGCGCGAAGTCAGGTTGTGGGCGTCGCTCGCCACCACCCGCACCGAGTCATCGTCCAGCAGCTGGTGGGCCAGCTTCTGCGCCGTTTTGCCAAAGTCGCCCGTGATCGAACCCGCCGTCAGCTGCAGCCAGCAGCCCGCCGCCAGAAAAGGCTCCAGGCGGCTGGGGTGGTCCATGAAGAGTTTGTTGCGCTCGGGGTGGGCGATCAGGGGGCGAATCTGCATGCGCAGCAGTTTGTCCACCAGCTGAAGGCTGCCCACCGGCACACCGCTGTGGGGCAGCTCCAGCAGCAGCACCCGCCAACCCCGGTGCGCGCCCACAAAAGGCACCTGCTCGTGCACCAGCAGTTCCAGGCTCTCCATCGACACCCGCACCTCGGCGCCCAGGCGCACGTCCAGCGCGATCGACTGCTGCGCCAGCGCCATGCGGAACGCGCGCAGGTAAACCTCGATCTTGTCGCGGTGGTTGTCGTAACGCCCTGGGTGAATGTGTGGCGTCACCACGCTGGTGGTGATGCCGTCTGCCACCGCCATGCGCGCCAGTGCCACCGACTCGGCCAGCGTGGCCGGTCCGTCGTCAATGCCCGGCAGCAGGTGGCAGTGCAGGTCGATCATGCGGCCGTGCGCCCGTAGGCCTCGCCGTAAGCCGAGCCGTAGCCCTTCTTGCCATAGCCGTATTTGCCGTAACCCGAGTAGTCGCCGTAGTACTTGCTGGCGCGCTTGAAATCAAACTGGTTGAGCACCAGGCCCAGGATGTTGCCATCGGCCCGGCGCACCCGCTCCAGGCCCTTGTTGACCATGGGGGTCGCGGTCTCCATGGCCTTGGTCACGTAAATCACGCCGCTGCTCACCGAACACAACATCAGCGCATCGCTCACCAGCTCCACCGGCGGCGAGTCCAGGATGATCATGTCGAACTGAGCGCTCAACTCGGCCATGCGCTCCTTGAAGCGGCGCGAGCTGATCAGCTCCAGCGGGTTGGGCGGCAACGGGCCCGACGGCATCACGTACAAGCGCGTCCCCTCCACCGCCTGCACGCACTCGGCCAGCGGTTTGCTGCCGGCCACAAAGGTTGAAAGGCCGCTGGCGTTGGGCGCCAGATCAAGCGCCTTGGCGATCGAGGGGCGGCGCATGTCGGCGTCGATCAGGAGCGTGCGCTGCGTCTGCGCATGCGCCAGCGCCAGGTTCACCGAGAAGGTCGACTTGCCCTCACCCGGCAGACTGGAGGTGACCAGCAGCACCCGGTGCGGCTCGTCCAGCGCCGACAACAGCACCCCCGAGCGCGCCGTGCGGATCGACTCGGCAAACACCGAATTGGGCTGGTCGGCAAACAGCCGGGCCGACGCCGCCCGGCGCGCTTCGCCCTTGTTGAGCAGCGGCAGCGTGGTCAGCAGCGGCACCTGCAGCTTGCTCTCCACGTCGTCCGCCGTCTTTATGGTCTTGTCCAGCTGGTCGAGCAGCAGCGATGCGCCCACGCCCGCCATCAGCGCCAGCAGGATCGACACCAGCACGATGAGCCCCTTGCGCGGCTTCACTGGCGCGTTGGGCGTGAGCGCCGGGTCGACCACCCGCGCAATCGGCGACTGCAGGTCGCTGGTGCTGTTGGTCTCCTTGGCCCGCGTCATGAACATGTTGTACATCTCGCGGTTGGACTCGACCTCGCGCTGCAACACGCCCAGCTCGAACTCGGCCCGGTTCAACGTCTGCACCGAAGAGCGCGCCTGGCCCAGCGTGCGCTCTATCTCGCGCTCCACCGACTGCGCCGCCTCGTACTCGCGTTTGATGCTGGCCACCGTGGTGTCCAGCTGGCTCTTGAGTGCCGCCCTGCTGGCCTCCAGTTCGGCCTTGGCCGCGACATGACGCGGGTGTTCAAAGCCGTAGCGCTGCGACATTTCGCTGAACTTGCGCTCAGACTCCAGCACATTGCGCTTGGCTTCCGCCACGCCCGGCGCGCGCAGCACCGCCGGAATTTCGCTCAGGTCGGCGCCCTTGGCCGCGTTGCGCACTTGGCTGTAGGCGGTTTCGGCGTCGGTGCGGCGCAGGCGTGCGTCGATCAGGCGGGTGGTGAGCCCTTCCAGCTGGCTGCTGGAGCCGCTCTGCGCCAGACCCTGCGTAGAGATGATTCCGCTGCGCTCCCGATAGGCCTGCAGCGCCCGCTCCGACTGCAAGACCTTGTCTTTCAAATCGGTCACGCGCTCTTGCAGCCAGTTGGTGGCCTGGCGTGTCATCTCGTAGCGCGCGTTCAGGTCGTTTTCAATGAACACCTGGGCGAGCTGGTTGGCTGCGCGCGCGGCGAGCGCCGGGTCGCTCGACTCAAAGCTCAGCTTGGCGATCTGGCTGTTGCGCAGCAGCTCCACCGAAACATGCTCGCGGAAGGGCTCCACCACCGCATCCGCCAGCAGCTCGGGCGTCCAGCTGATGGCCTGCTCGGGCTCCTGCATGCCCAAGACCTCGGTCACGCTGCTGGTGAAACCCTGCCAAGGCCCCGTATCGGGGGTACGTGGATCGAACTCGGGGTGGTCCCAGAGCTTCAAGGCCTGCACCGCCTTGAGCGCCACCTCGCGCGAACGCATGATCTCCAGCTGCGTGGCCAGGTATTCGCGGTTGCCCGTGGCACCGGCGTAAACGTCTTCGATCGACACCACTTTGGACTTGCCGGTCTCGAACATCACCACCGCCGTGGCGCGGTAGACCGGCGTCATGCTCAGCACCACCGCCACCGCGAGCAGGCCCACCACCGCCATCAGGCCGAGGATCGCCCACTTGCGCTTGGCCACACTGCGCCAGAGCTCCAGCAGGTCAATGGTGTTGCCATCGTCGTTGCCAACGTCACCGCGCTGCGGCCGGTCGGCAAAGGGGTTCCACCGGCTAGCGCTGGATTCAGCGGCCGGATTCAAAGAGGTGGGGGTCATCAGAAAAAGCTCTCTTCTACCGTGACCAGATCGCCGGGCCCGATGCTGTCGTCGAGCTCGGTGCGTTGCGGCTTCTGGGTTTTGTCTTCCTCGCGGATGACAAAGATTTTCTTGAGCGAGGCCCGCTCGTGGAACCCGCCGGCCAGGCTGGCCGCCTTGCGCACCGTGAGCCCCGGCTGATACGGAAAACTGCCCGGGTTTTTCACCATGCCGGTGATGAAAAACGGCCGGTATTCATCAATCTCCACCGACACCCGCGGGTTCACCAGCATGCGACCGCGCAGGCCGTTGGTGATGATGCGCTCCAGCTCCCCCAGCGTGGTGCCGTTGATGCGGATCTCGCCCACCGCCGGGTAAAAGATCGTGCCCGCGTCCGTCAGGCGGATCTTTTCTTTGGTGAAGTCGTCCTCGCCCAGCACCCGGATCGAGATCACATCGCCCGCACCCAGCATGTAGGCCGACAGGCCCGAGCCTGGCGTCACCCCCTTGGCCCAGGCGGGCGCGCCGAGCGCCAGCGCCCAGACCAGACACAGGCGCCCCACCCAGCGCAAGGCGCGCTCCCCCGCTCGCATCAAAAACACGGGCTTCACAACGACGCGTTCAGGCTCACCAGCACGGTGTTGCGCTTGTAGTTGTTGGGCGCCAGGGTGGAGTCGCGCTGGGTGTGGGCCACATCCAGGCCCAGGGTGTAGCGGCGGCTCAGGCCGTAGGACACACCCAGGCTGGTGGTGAGCGTGTCGTCCTGGCGGGCGCTGTTGACGAAGTCGGACGACGCGTCGCGCACGCTCACCCGACTGCTCAGGGCGGCGTTCCACTGGTGCCCCCAGGTCAGGCCCAGGCTGGTGTTGCGGTCGTAGTCGCCATCGCTGAGCGCGTCAAACACCGAGCGGTTGGCCACCAGCGTGAACACCGAGTAGCTCAGCGGCTTCCATTCCACCGAAGCCTCGTAGGTGGCGCCCGAGGCGTCGGCCTTGCTGCCCAGGTCGAAATTTTTCTTCTGCTGGCCCAGCTTCACGCTGCCCGTGGTCTTGGCCGTGGCCTCCCAGGTGGCGCCGGCAAGCAGTCGGGTGTCGGTGTTGTCGTTGTACGTGCCCACGCGGTATTGGGCTTGCGCCACCCGCGCCTCGGCCACCAGGTAGGTGCGCGGCATCACGCGCCAGAAATAGCGCCCGGCCACCTGGTGCGTGTCAACGTCGGAGCCCGCCGTGGTGGCCAGGTTGTTCTGGTAGCGCTTGTTGTTGTAGGTGTATTCGGTCTCAAGGCGGCCTTGGGCCTGTTTCGCGCCGTAGCTGTACAGCGCGTTCAGGCTGTTGCCGCGCCAGTGGTCCGGGTCGGCCGAAGCTGCCACCGCGTCGGCCCGCGCGTCCACCCGGTCCTGGTAGCCCAGGTTCCAGTTCAGGCGCGAGCGCGCGCTGAAGACGTGGGCGCCAGCCGCGTTCAGGTCGTGGTTGTCCGCGGCGTCGTCGCTGGCATCGCTGTAACGGGTGTAGCTGCCAGCGTAGATGAGGGTGTAGAGGCCCGAGCTGCGTTTGATCTCGGTCTTGAGGTTGGGCGCCAGCGTGGTCACGGCGGAGCTGATCGCGTTGGACTGGGTGGCGCGCACGTTGTCATCGTGTCCGGCCGACAGCTTGACCGATGGGTAGAACAACACCCCATCACCCAACTTCAGGGCCCCGTCGGGGTTTGACAGGCCGTCCTGGGCGAGGGCCAGCGTCGAAGCCATGCCCATGACGACGGCTGTCACCGCCTTCAAGGCAGCCGATGGGCCGGTTGCAGCGGTGGAGGGCAGGTGTGTGTTGGTGTGGTTCATCTCAGTTCCATTTATGAAAAATGTTAAAAATGCTTTTAATATCAATATAACGATTTTAACTACAATATTGTTTTGTCTGGTGTTTGGTGCTCTTCTCGCATGGTGGTGTGCGCGACGCTGGGCGCTGGCATGGCCGGTTGCACCATCTTTTGCCTCAGCTTGGGGCCCGTCTTGAAGCGGATTGCGCGGCGCGCCTTGACCTCCACCTGTTCACCCGTGTGAAGGTTGCGGCCAGGACGGGCCTCCTTCTCTGCAACGCTGAAGTTGCCAAAGCCGGCCAGCTTCACGTCCTCTCCCTGCACCAGACGGGTGCACAAGATCTCAAAAAACCCGTCCACGATGTCGCGCGCTTCGCGGTTGCTCAGGCCGATCATGTCGGTCAGTTTTTCAGCGATCTCGGCCTTGGTCAGCGAGGCGGCTTCAAGGTTATCGAGCAGGAAATTCATATGTTCTTTTCCGGGCTGTGAATGTTGATCGGTGAAGGTGAGCGCGTTGAAGGGCTGTTCTGGGCCTGGAATTCAGCTGATGAGGTCTTGGCGCAGATGTCACCCGCGCATCAGCAAGCCGCCGCCAGGCGCGGAAGCAGCTCTTGGTAAACGCCCAGGGTCCGCGCGATCACGATGCGCTCGTCAAACTCGGCCAGCGCCTTGCGCCGCGCTGCAGCGCCCAGCCGCTGGCGCAAGGCCGGGTCTTCGTGCAGCCGGGCGATGGCTCGCGCCAAGGCCTTCGCGTCACGGGCGGGCACGAGCAGCCCGTCTTGCCCATCGGTCACCACCTCCCGGCAGCCCGGCACATCGGTGGTGATCAGCGGCAACCCGCTGGCGCCCGCCTCGATCAGGCCCTTGGGCAGGCCTTCGCGGTAGCTCGGCAAAGCCACGACATCCACCGTGCGAAAGAGGGTCGGCATGTCTTCAACATGGCCCAGCCAATGCACCAGCCCCTCGCTCACCCAACTGCGCACCGTGTTTTCGGGCACCGCGGCGGGGTTGCCGGGGTCGGGTTCGCCAGCGACCCAAAAATCGATTGGACGGCCTTCGGCGCGCAGCAGCCGAGCCGCCTCCACAAACTCGGCCAGCCCCTTGTCCCACAACAGCCGTGCTGGCAGCACCACGCGCAACCTCGCCGAGCCGGTTGCTCGGCCCTGGTGTTGTTCGCCGGGCGACCCAAGCGGCGCAAAGCGTTGGCAATCGACGCCCGAGCCCGGGATCAGGCGCACCCGCTCGGGCTGTACCAGCCCGGCGTTGCGAAACAAGGCCACGTCGTCAGGGTTTTGCAGAATCAGGCGGGAACCCCGTCCGTCCAGCGCCAGGCGCATCAGCGTGCGTACGAGTGGGCGCAACAAGCGGGCCTTCAGATCCTGGCTGGTGAACACATAGCCCATGCCCGCTACAGCGTTCACCCGCGCAGGCACCTGTGCCAGCCGCGCGGCCAGCGAGCCGTACACCGCGCACTTGATCGTGAAACCGTGTACCAGATCCACCTGTTCTTCGTGCACCAACCTGCGCAGCCAGCCCAACAAGGCCAGCTCGCGCAGCGGGTTCAGGCTGCGCCGGTCCATGGGGGCGGCGATCCAGCGAAAACCCAGCGCCTGCAACCTGGCGCCATATGGGCCCGGCGGCGACACCAGCAGCACCTCGTGGCCCGCCTCGCGCAAGGCCAGGGCCAGCGAGCGGCGAAAGTTGTACAGGTACCAATCGGTGTTGGCAAAGAGGAGGATTTTCATGGGGCGAACCCGTTGACGGCCTCTGCCAGAGGCGTGTTGTTTGCTGGGCAGCAGCCTCAGCAGTTCCTTGGATGCGCCGCTGGCGCTATTCGAAGGGGTAGAAGCGGTAGGGCAGCCAGTACTGCGCGTGGGTGGAATAGTTCAGCCAGACGAACAGAACAGCTGCGTAATAGGCCACCACCAGTGCAGCCCAGCCCCGGTTGTTGAGGCCACGCCGGCCCAGCACCTCGGGCAAACGAGAAAACACCACCAGTTGCAGCGGCAGCATGTAGAGCGCAACCCGATCCACTGCGGTGGAGGAGGGCGACACAAACAGCACCACCAGCAAGCCCAGCGAGACTAGCGCCACCCAGCGCCACAAGGCCCCCTCGGCTTGTGCAAATTGAAACCGCTTCCAGCGCAGCAACAACAAGGTCGCCGGCAAGGCGTTCATGAGCAGGCGGACCAAGGCCCCTTCGGACTGGTACTGCGCCTCGATGTAGCCCGCCACAAGCGTCTCCACCGAATCCTCCAGAAACAAGCCGTAGGCCAGCAGCGTGACCATGCCCACCCAGGTGGCCGTCCAGTAACGGCTGCGCGTGCTGGCCAGCGCCGCAATGGGCAGCAGCAGTATTGCTGTCTTGTGAAACGTGGCACCCAGCAGCACCCACACCGCAAACTTCAGTGTCGACTCACGCTGCAGCGCCACCAGACCCAGCATAGCCAGCCCCAGCGCAATGCCCTGGCGGCTGTAGCCCATGCCCAGCACGATGCCCAGATAGGGCACCGCCACCGCCAGCGCCAACCACGGACGGGGCAAGTGGCGGCAAAAGCTCACCAGCCCGGAAGCAAACAGAGCCCCGCTGATCAGGTTGACCCAAACAATGCCGCCCCCGGATTCTTGAACCAGCCAGTTCAGCAGCAGGTAGCCCGGGTCTGGCATGGCCAGCACCTCGCCCAGGGTTGCGCCACGCACTCTGTCCAGGTAGCCGATGTAGCTTTGCCAGTCGCCGCCCACTTGCACGCGGTAGCCTACCAGCAGGGTGGCGACAAAGGCCACAGCCCACCAGCCCATGCCCCATCGGCTTTGGCCGCTATCAGTCCAACGGCCAGCGAAATTCCGCTGTTCCGCACTCAACACCGCCGCCGTTGCGGGCAGCAAAAACATCAACCAATAGGGCCACATGAGAAGGGTCAGTCAGCTTCAAGAAACCGATTCAAGCCACGCCTGAAACATCAGCACTGTCCACAGGCTGGGCGTGTGGTCGCGCTTGCCGCGCAGGTGTTCGGACCACCGTGCCCGTATAGGCTCTGGGTGAAAGTAGCCCTCGGCCTGCAAGCGTTGGGCGTCCAGCAGGCTCTCGGCCCATTCGCGCAGCGGCCCGCGCAGCCATTGCCCCACCGGGATGGCAAAGCCCGCCTTGGGCCGTTCGATCAGTTCGCGCGGCACATGCCGGTACAGCACCTGGCGCAGCGGCCACTTGGTTATCCCGCTGCGCACCTTGTAGTCCATGGGCAGTCGCCATGCGAACTCAATGATGCGGTGATCCAGAAGAGGCACACGCGACTCAAGACTTGCCCCCATCGCAGCACGATCCACCTTGACGAGGATGTCGTCGGGTAGATAGCTCACTGAATCCAGGGCCATCATGCGCTCCACCGGCAACATGTCCTGCAGCGCAGGCCCGCTTTGCGTTAAGGCTGTGGGCGGCTCGGCCTGAACCTGGCGTACCCAGCCGCAGGGGTCCACCACCTGCGAGAGCAACACCCGATACAGGGTATCGGGCCCGTCACTGGCGAGCATGGCCATCCCCTTGTCCAGCTTCTCGCCCAGCGAGCGGGGTACCCAGGCGTCGAGCAGCTTGACCGCGGCTCGCCCGGGCCCCCTGCCGGCCAACAGCCGCAACGCAGCGGGCATCCTCTCGATACGGCGTTGCCACGCTTTGCCAATCTCATAGCGGGCATAGCCCCCGAACAGCTCATCGCCGGCATCACCCGAGAGCGATACCGTGACCTGGCGCCGGGCCAGCTCACTCACAAGAAAGGTAGGAATCTGCGACGAATCCGCGAAGGGCTCGCTGTACAGAGTGGGCAGGCGGGGAATCACCGCCATTGCCTGCTCGGGCGTGATGTACAGCTCGGTGTGCTCGGTGCCCAGGTGAGCCGCCACGGCTTTGGCGTGCACCGCTTCGTTGTAGCCCTCTTCATGAAAACCGATCGTGAAGGTCTTCACCGGGCGACTGTTCTGCGCCTGCATCAAGGCCACCACCGTGCTGGAGTCGACGCCACCCGACAGGAAGGCCCCCAAGGGCACGTCGGCCACCATCTGCTGCCCGATGGACTCTTTGATCAATGCCTCCAGCGCGTCCACCGCTTGTTCTGGCGTGCCCACAAAGGGCTTGGCCAGCCCTGCCTGCGCGGCGGCGAAAAGGTCCCAATAGCGCTGCACCTGCGGCTCCTGGGCCGCCAGCGACACCCTCAACAGCGTGCCGGGCTCCAGCTTGGCAATGCCCTCGTGAATGGAGTACGGCGCGGGAATGTAGTTGTGCCGCATCAGCAGGGTCAGAGCCCCGCGATCAATGGAGGCCGCAAATGCTGGGTGCGCTTTCAGCGCGTCCAGCTCCGAGCCAAACAGAAACACGCACCGCTGCCCTTGCCCCTGCCAACCAAAGTACAAAGGCTTTTCCCCTACGCGGTCGCGCGCCAGAGACAGCACGCGCGCTTGGCGATCCCAAACCGCCAGGGCAAACATGCCCACCGACCGCGTGAGCGTGGTCTCAAGCCCCCAGGCATCGATGCCGGCCAGCAGTGTTTCCGTGTCGGAATGGCCGCGCCAGCCCGCCGCCGGTGGGGCGACCTTCTCCAATTCCTTGCGCAGGGCCAGGTGGTTGTAGATCTCGCCATTGAACGCGATCACGTAGCGCCCGGACGGCGACGCCATGGGCTGATGCCCAGCGGGCGACAAGTCCAGAATGGACAGACGCTGGTGAACCAGGGCAATTTGCCCGCTTTCGTCGTGCCACACACCCGAGTCATCCGGCCCCCGGTGCCGAATGGCATACCCCATCTTCTGGGCTGTTGCGGGCACACTTTCCAACCCTAAGGCGCCAAAGCCCAGAAACCCGGCAAAACCACACATCGTCAACTGTCCCGAAGCAATTCGTTGTAGAAGTCTTCATATCGCCGAGTCACGTCACCCAGCTCGTAGCAATCTTGCACGCGGGCGCGAGCCCTTGCGCCCAGGGCCTGACGCTGCTCAGCAGACATTTGCAACACAGCCAGCAACTGCCGGGCCAAATCGGCCATGTCGTCTGCCATCACCACCCGGCCGGTATCGCCCACGATGTCGGCCGAGTCCCCCACATCGGTGACCACGCATGGAACCCCGCAGGCCATGGCCTCGCCCAGCACATTGGGAAAGGCCTCGCCGTGCGAGGGCGAGGCCAGCACATCCAGCGCCGCCATGAGGCGGGGCACATCGTCGCGGCGGCCCAGCAGGTGCACATGGTGTTGCAGACCGGCTTGCGCTATGGCCTGCCAAAGGGCCGCGTGGGTTGGGTCAATGCCGTGGCCAGCCAGCACAAAGTGGCAATGCGGCAGCGCCGAGTGCACAGCGGCAGCGGCTTGCACAAAGCCCAGGTGGTTTTTCTGAGGGTCATCCCGCGCCACCACACCCACCAGCGGGGTGTCTGGGGTCAGCCCCAGCTCAGCACGCACCGACAAACGCGCTGCCGCATCGGGCAAAAAGCGAGAGAGATCAAACCCGTTGGCTATCAGCACCATCTTGTCGGCGCGGTAGCCAGCGGCCACATGCACGCTGCGGGCCCGTTCAGAACACGTGAGAATGCGGCGAGGCACCGAGCGCGAGAGCCGGGAACACGCCTTCACCACCAGCAAGGTGGCGCGCTTGTTGTGTTCCGGTGCCAAGTTGCTGTGGCGGATGCTCCAGGCTATGGCCCGCACACCAGCCAGGCGCGCGGCCAGCCCGCCGAGCAAATCGGCGTGGTACATCCACGTGTGCACGACGTCAGGTTGAAGTCGCTTCACAAGCCTGACGAGGCGCAAAAGCTTGAGCGGATTGGGAATACCCGGCGACATGCCCAACGCATGCACCTCAATACCCAGGGCCTGAATGCGCGGACCAATCTCCCCCAACCCCACCAAAGAAATCACCGTGGGATTGATCCGGCTACGGTTGAGATGCTGCAGGAGTTTTAGCAGCATGGTTTCGGCGCCGCCGGTGGTGAGGTTGCTGATGATGAGAGTGATTTTCACAGGATCGAAGCGAAAGGTTTTTCCCGAAATGGATGTCTATTTTGTGGTCGTGCATTAACTGATTTCGTGCCAACAAAAGATCAAAATTTCAACTTGAAGACATCACTTAATGCTCTTTCTGGTCCAAGTTTATTGCTTGCGAAAGATAATGATTTTTCAGAAACTTCTCTTCTAAATTCAGGCGAGTTGAGCTGTTGCAGATGGAGATTTATTTCTTCTGGTGTGCTGGCACTCAAAATAGGAGAGTCGTCCGCCCAAAGATCGGCATCAACAGCGCGCCTGTCATTCGCAATCAACGGCTTGCCTAGCCATAGCGCATAAAAACCAATCGCACCAATCCAATGTTCGCCAATTTGATCGAAGCACACATCTGCGCTTCGGTAGATTTTTAGCAGCTCGGTGAATTTCATCTCTTTGTGCCATGTAATGACATCGTTTAGCCCAAGCTGTGCGCATAGTCTTTTGGCATCATCTACATCTTCCCCTTTCTCAACAAAGTGAATCTCAATATTATTATTTATTGCATAGTATTGAGCTAGACCTTTTATTAGTTTGTCATTGCCTTTGTTGTACTCAACATTCCCATCCGGGAAGGTTCTGTATAAAAATCTCACTCCTGAAAATATAACCATCTGATTTCTATTTTCAACAACGCCGCGCTGTTCATATTTTAGTGGTTCAAAGGAAATATCATAGCGCTCCAATATGTCTACGCCTTTCGCGTGAAGTCTTTTCGTGACTTTATCCCCCGCGGCATTGAATCCTGCTGGAAAATACAATACTTTTGCGCATCTTGATGCGCCAAAAAATTGCCTTTCTATGATTAATGTTATCAATCTGCCAGACGCTATCAAAGGCATGTGTTTGAATATTGATTTATCTGCAAAACTTTTGCATAAAGCAATGGCGTCATCAACATTAGCCCAAGTGTCTAGATCAGATCCGCCAGGCAAGAATATCTTTGGAACATCTTTAAGGAAATATGGCGCCAAGCTGCAAAAAAAGCCATTCAGAAAAATAGCTTGGGGTGAAATTTTGGCTTTCCGGGAGATTTTTTTTTCCACCCAATATGCAAAGCACCTGGGAAGCAAAGGAAGAAAAATTTGTGTCGGAAGAACCCACTCTACAATCCATTCTGGATAAGGATATTTGATGTCATGGTAGTGGTTTTCCGGTCGAGAAAGCGTGTCGGATGCAGGTCGATCCACGAAGTACAGTACCTCTATCCCTTTTTTTCTTAGCTCCAATGCATACATCATCGGCATCGCATTCATGCTGCCAAGAAATACTACCGGGCCAAGGTTCTTGTCTAATTTAATTGGTTGCATTTGGATGTCGAATTCTGATTTGTATGCTGAGCCGCCCCGCCAACGAATACGCCATCAGTAGGAACACCCCTCCAGCCGCAAACAGCTGTAGCGCAAGCGCAACACGGCCGTCTGGCCAGAGCAGAAATCGCGCAGCCAACGCTGCAGCGGTCAGGGGTAAAGCTGCGGGGCGGGCAATGTCACCCCATAGCCACCCCGAATGCAGGCCCGGGGCAAACTTGCGGTGAACCAGTGGCGTCCATAGTAAAAAATACCCAATATTGGCTAAGAGCCATGCCCAGCCTGCGCCGGTCATGCCGTAGTGGGTTACGGCCCAAATCACGCTGGGTATGAGCACGAGCACAAATAGCACATTGCCAATCAAATGCAGGCGCAAATTGCCTTTGGCGTATTGCAAGTAATACGGAAACGCGCCAACGGCCAAGAAGGCGTAGCCAATGGCGTAGAGGCCGAGCACTGGCGCGGCCCGCTGCATCAGGTTGGCGTCGCCCGTCCATGCCCATAGCACTTGGGGCGCGAAAAAGATGAGCACCAACGCAACGGGAATGGCGGTAACGGTCACCAGTTGCGTCGCCTGCCGGTAAACGGCAATCAGCGCATCGTGCTGGCCTTCAGCCTGCAGACGCGTCATGCGCGGCATGAGGGCGCCGCTGATGGGGTTGCAGACAATCACCACGCTACTCGCGACCAGCACCGCCACGGTGAAGTAGCCGTAATCCGCCAATGGCAACACTTTGGACAACACCAGTTTGTCGGCTTGCGTCACAAGCACCCACACAGATGAGGTGAAGGCAATCGATAGCGAAAACTGGAGCACGGGCTTCAGGGGCGCCCATTGCCAACGGATGCGCCCGCCAGCGGGGATGGGGGGCAACAAGCGATAAGCCATCCAGGCAAGACCGGCAATCTCGAACACCGCTACACCCAGTTGAAAGCTGAAAAAGACTAGTGGCGATGCGCTCACGAACATCAGCACCGGCAAGATCAGCACAAAGCGGCCCGTAGCAACCAAGCTGTTGAACCCGCTCAACCACACCAGTCGCTCCGCACCGGTGATCACGCCGCGGTACAACCCACACACCCAGCGCAGTGCAACGATGAAGGCCATGAGCTGCAAGGCGGTGGTGACATCCTGCACAGGCAAATGGCTGGCATTGAGCCACTTGCCGGCGATGGGCCTTGCCAGCGCAAACAACAGCGCGCCGCCTAGCAGGGCCACACCAACAAAAACGCCTTCCAAGGCGCGGGCCAGCCGCCGGTAGTCCATCAGGCTGATGGCCCCACCGCTGTAACGTGCGCTCTCGCGAGCCATGGTGGGCGTGAGCCCCATGTCCAGCAGATTGAACATAGCTTGCAGCGTGGCAAAGAAGCCCACCAAGCCATACGCTTCCGCCCCCATGTACTCGATGTACAGCGGCACCATGATGATGCCGATCAATGTGACGTAGATTTGGCTGACGTAACTGGCTAGTATGTTTTTCTTAAGGGATATCAATCTGTGTTTATTTCGCTTTGCTGGCCATGAACTGGAGTTCCAGATCAAGAAAATCGCGTTTCCTCTCTTTGATCCGCCGTGCAGGGTTCCCGGCATACACGCCGAAGGCTTGGCAGTCCCGATTGACCAGACTAAGTGCTCCAACAGCAACGCCTTCTTCTAATATCACGCCGGGTAACACAATACTGCCGCTTCCGACAATGACATGTTTTCCCATGAAAACATCGGCATTGCAAACATTGGTATATTCAGAAGGCACCGTCGGGCCCGTCATTACGGCGCCGGAATAATCGTCATTACTCGAATAAATTGATGATTTTGATGATATGCCTACATAATCACATAGCGTAATCTTTCCGGCGCCAATCAGCGTCGCACCGACAGCGATATGAACATGGTCCCCTATTGAAATACCCCCAACTCCTGCCGAAAGGACACAAAAGTCGTCTATCCGCACATTGCTACCTAGCGCGATGCGGCTCACTCCATAAAACGATGCCTTCGCTGAGATTTGGACGTTTTCGCCTACCGATGAAAACCCTAGCGCATCAATCTCTTTGCAACTTAAATTAGCCATTTTTCAAGACTCCTTTACAAGCGCAATCACTCGTTGCTGTTCATCTGCGGTAAGCGCAGGGTAGATTGGCAGGCACAGCACCTTTTGAGCTGCTGCAGTGGCTACTGGCAGGTTTTCTCTGTGCGCCGAGGGCATGGCTCGGTACATCGGAAAGCTGGAAATTAGCGGGTAAAAGTAACGGCGTGCGTAGACGTTGTTCTCTTTGAGCTTCTGGTAGAGCGAGTCGCGACTGAGTGGATAGTCGGTATCCACCAAGATGGGAAAGTAGGCATGGTTGGATTTACGTTCGCCTGAGTCCTCCAGGCAACGAATGCCTGGCACGTGACGCAAGGCCTCGCGATATGTGTAGGCGATGCGTTCGCGTTTGGCCAGAGCAGCATCTATGTGTTGAAGTTGCAGCATGCCAAAAGCAGCATTGATTTCACTCATTTTTCCGTTGATGCCAGGGGCTACCACGGTGACTTCATCCACAAATCCAAAGTTCTTCAGGTGGTCGACGCGCTGCTTGGTCTTCGCATCTGGGCAGATGATTGCGCCACCTTCAAAGGTGTTGAAAACCTTGGTGGCGTGAAAGCTCAGTACCGAAAGATCACCATGGCGCAGCACGCTGCCGCCTTCATCCTTCACACCAAAGGCGTGGGCGGCGTCGTAAATGACCTTGAGGTTGTAGTTGTCGGCGATCTTCTGGATGGCCTGCGTGTCACAAGGATGGCCGTAGCAGTGCACAGGCATGATGGCCGTTGTCTGGGGCGTGATGGCGGCTTCGATTTTGCTCGGATCAAGGTTCAGTGTGTCCGGATCTATGTCTACAAACACTGGCTTGATGCCGTTCCAAAGAAGTGAGTGGGCCGTGGCCACAAAGGAGTAGGGTGTGGTGATCACTTCCCCAGTGATGCGCAGTGCTTGCAGCGCAGTGACCAAGCCAAGCGTTCCATTTGAAAACAACGCCAAATGATTGACGTCCAGATGGTCGCACAGGGCTTTTTCGAGCTGTTGATGAAACGGTCCTCCGTTGGTGAGGATTTTGTTTGACCAGATCTCTTGGAGATACGGGAGAAATTCTTCCAGCGGTGGTAGGTGTGGCTGGGTGACGTATACCGGTTGACGCATGGCTGCCAAGGGAATGTTCATGTCCATTTACGTTGCTTCCTGCGTTGAATACCAAGGCATTGCTATCGCCACACCATCCGCCAGCCTGTAGTTAGGCTCGTACCCCAGCAGGCGCTGGGCCTTGCCCACATCCGCCTGGCTGTGGCGCACGTCACCAGCCCGGAAGTCTCGGTACACGGGTTGGGTGTGGGGGTTGACGCCGTGGGCGGACAGGTTGTCGCGCAACAGGCGGAACAGGTCGTTTAGCGTGGTGCGGTCGCCCACGGCCACGTTGTAGACCTGGTTCAGCGCGGCGGGCGCCGTGGTGGTGGCGGCCAGCAGGTTGGCCTGCACGGCGTTGGCTACATAGCAGAAGTCTCGGCTGGTGTTGCCGTCGCCGTTGATCCAGACGGGCTGCTGGTTTAGCAGGGCCGCGGTCCATTTGGGGATCACTGCAGCGTAGGCGCCGTTGGGGTCCTGGCGCGGGCCGAAGACGTTGAAGTAACGCAGGCCGATGGTCTGCAAGCCATAGCACTTGGCGAACACGTCGGCATACAGCTCGTTGACGTATTTCGTGACCGCGTAAGGGCTGAGCGGTTTGCCAATGGTGTCCTCTACCTTGGGCAGGGCCGGGTGGTCGCCATAGGTGCTGCTGCTGGCGGCGTAGGTGAAGCTTTTGACCTTGGCGTCGCGCGCGGCCACGAGCATGTTGAGAAACCCGGTGATGTTGGCCGAGTTGGTGGTGATCGGGTCGGCCAGGCTGCGGGGTACGCTGCCCAGGGCGGCCTGGTGCAGCACGAAGTCGACCCCTCGGCAGGCGCGCTCGCAATCGGCCAGGTTGCTTGTGTCGCCCTGGATGAAGTCAAACCGGGCCCATTGCAGGGGGCTGACGAGGGTTTGAACTTCGTCCAGGTTGTGCTGGAAGCCGGTGGCAAAGTTGTCGAGACCGACCACGTGTTGGTCGAGCTTGAGGAGGGTTTCGAGCAGGTTGCTGCCGATGAAACCGGCCACGCCGGTGACGAGCCAGGTGCGCGGGTGTGCCTTGAGGTGTTTTTGGAGTTGATCGAAGGCGGTCATGTTTTCAGCGCTGGTAAAACGCGCGGTACCAGGTGACGAAGCGGGCCATGCCGCTGTCGAGCCCGGTGCTGGGTTTGAAGTCGACCCAGGCTTGCAGCTCGTCGGTGTTGGCGGATGTACCGGCCACGTCGCCGGGCTGCAGGGGTATGAGGTTCTTGCGGGCGCTCATGCCCAGCGCCCGCTCCAGCGCCTGCACGCAGTCCAGCAGGGGCACGGGTTGGTTGTTGCCGATGTTGAAAACCCGGTAGGGCGCCCAGCTGGTGGCGGGGTCTGGGCGGGCTGGGTCGAATTGCGGGTTTGCTTGCGCGGCTTTGTCGGCAGTGCGGACCACGCCCTCGACGATGTCGTCCACATAGGTGAAATCGCGCACCATCTGGCCGTGGTTGTAGAGGTCGATCGGGCGGCCCTCCAGAATGGCCCGGGTGAAGAGAAACAAGGCCATGTCGGGCCGACCCCAGGGGCCGTAGACGGTGAAGAAGCGCAGACCGGTGGTGGGCAAGCCATAGAGGTGGCTGTAGCTGTGGGCCATCAGCTCGTTGGCTTTTTTGGTGGCGGCATAGAGGCTGACCGGATGGTCCACGCTGTGGTGTTCGCTGAAGGGCAGGGCGGTGTTGCCTCCGTACACGCTGGAGCTGCTGGCGTACACCAGGTTTTCCACCTCCACTTCGCGGCAGCCTTCGAGCACGTTGGCAAAGCCCAGCAGGTTGGCGTCGATGTAGGCTTGGGGGTGACTGATGGAATGGCGCACGCCGGCCTGGGCCGCCAGGTGGATCACGCGCTGGGGCCGGGCGTGCTCAAACAGCTCGGTCATGCCAGGGCGGTTGGCCACGTCGAGCTGCACGAAGCGGAAGCGGTCAAAGCCGGCCAACTGCTCCAGGCGTGCGGTCTTGAGCGATACGTCGTAGTAGTCGTTGAGGTTGTCCAGGCCAACGACCCAGTCGCCCCGCTGCAGCAGGCGCAGGCAGGTGTGCATGCCGATGAAGCCAGCGGCACCGGTGACGAGCCAGGTGACGGGCTCGCGCAGCGTTTGAGGAGGTTGCGGCGGCAAGGGGCTCACAGGCGCGCGTCGGCTGTGCCGGCGGGCAGCAGGCCTTTGACGTCGTACAACACGGCGCCAGGCTGGCCGAAGGCCATGAGGCCGCTGGCGCCGAGCGCCAGAAACTCGACGTGGGCCACAGCGAGCACGATGGCGCTGTAGACGCCCGGCGCGGGCGGTTGCGTCAGGCAGCTCAGGCCGTATTCATGCTCAGCATCGGCGGGGTGGATGCAGGGGTCGTAGATGTCGACTTGCGCGCCGTAGCTTTGCAGCGCGTGCACGATGTCGACCACCTTGCTATTGCGCACATCGGGGCAGTTTTCCTTGAAGGACAGCCCGAGCACCAGCACGCGGGCTCCGGCCACCGGCATGCCTTTGAGCAGCATGTGGCGGATGGTTTCGTGGGCCACGTGTTGTGCCATGCCGTCGTTGATGCGGCGCCCGGCCAGGATCACCTCAGGGTGGTAGCCCACTTCTTGCGCCTTGTGGGTGAGGTAGTAGGGGTCGACGCCGATGCAGTGGCCGCCCACCAGGCCGGGCCGGAACGGCAGAAAGTTCCATTTGGTGCCTGCGGCCTGCAGCACCTCCAGGGTGTCAATGCCCAGCCGCTGAAAGATCAGGCTGAGCTCGTTCATGAGCGCGATGTTCACGTCGCGCTGGGTGTTTTCGATCACCTTGGCGGCTTCGGCCACCTTGATGCTGCTGGCCTTGTGGGTGCCGGCGGTGATGATCTGGCGGTAGAGCTGGTCCACTTCTTCCGCCACCTCGGGCGTGCTCCCGCTGGTGACCTTGCGGATGTTGGGCAGGGTGTTGACTTTGTCGCCCGGGTTGATGCGTTCGGGGCTGTAGCCGCAGAAAAAGTCGAGGTTGAAAGTCAGGCCCGAGTGCTTTTCCAGCACGGGCACACACACCTCTTCGGTGGCGCCGGGGTAGACGGTGCTTTCGTAGATGACGGTGTCGCCCGGCTTGAGCAACGGACCCACGGTCTGGCTGGCCTTGATGAGCGGCGTCATGTCGGGCCGGTTGGCTTTGTCCACTGGCGTGGGCACAGTGACGATGAAGATCTGGCAATGCGCGATTTCGTCGGGCTCGCAGGTGTAGGCCAGGTGCCGGGCGCTGGCAAGGCCTTCGGGGCTGACTTCGCGCGTGTGGTCGTGCCCGGCCTGCAGGGCCTGGACGCGCGCGGTGTTGATGTCGAAGCCGATCACGGCGCGCTGTTTGCCGAATTCGACGGCCAGGGGCAGGCCGACATAGCCCAGGCCGATGACGGCAATGGTTTTTGGGTTGAGATGCATGGGGGAAAGAGAAACGAAAGGCCTGCGTGGGCAGGCCGGTGGGTGCTGGCTTTTGGGGCCAGCGCCGGTTCAGGCCCAGCGGGCCAGGTGATTTTTGTAGGCAGCCAGCAGGCCGTCTTGCAGGCTCACTTTTGGGCTCCAGCCCAGGGCTCTCAGGCGGGCGCTGTCCAGCGGTTTGCGTGGGTTGCCCGTTGCAGGGCCGTGCTCGAACCAGATCTCACCCTGGTAGCCCACCACACCGGCCACGGTGCTGGCCAGTTCGGCCAGGCTGATGTCCCGGCCATGGCCAACATTGATATGGCTTTGCAGCGGGCCGGTGCATGCGTCGTGGGCTGGCCTGGGCAGGTTCATCACGAACACGCAACCGCGAGCGAGGTCGTCCACATGGAGCAGTTCGATCCGCTCGGCGCCGCTGCAGCCGAACCCAACACCGGCTTGGCGCTGCATGCGCGCTTCATGGAAACGCCGCACCAGCGCAAAAACGAGCGGGCTGTGTTCGGGGTGCAGCGGGTTGAGCGGGTCGTACAGCAGGGCGGGCACGACGCTGCGGTAGTCCACACCATGGCTCTGGCCGTACTGGCGGTTGTAGCTCTCGCAGAGTTTGATGCCGGCGCCGCGCACCGCGGTGTAGGGCTCTGGCAGGGGATCCAGCAGGCGGGTGAACAAAGTGTCGGGGGCCAAGTGCTGGGAGACCTGCCGGGGTGGGCCAAAGCTGGAGCCGAGGAACAGCAGTTTTTTGGCGCCGTTGCGAAAGGCGGTGTGGATCGCGTTGGCCTGCACCATGAGGTGGTCGTAAATGACGTCGGGCGAATAACGGCCATGGGGGCGTAAAACGCCAACTCGGGCCGCGGCCATGTAGAACTGCTGCGGCTGTTCTTGCTCAAAAAATTGGCGCACAGCCAGCTGGTTCGTGAAATCGAGTACGTCCGGTGTGGCTGCGACGATGCGGCTGGCCGGATGCCCCTGTTTGATCAGGGTGCGCACGATGGCCGCCACCAGCCCATCGGACTGACCGGCGACGATGATCTTTTCAGCCCAGTTCATGCGCGCGGGCGTTGGCGCTCTCGGCGCAGAAAAGGGGTTGCATGAGCAAGCGTTTGACCGAGGCCGGCGCTGGACTCGTCGGGACGGTCGGGGGCGCTTCGCTCGTTCGGTTGTCAGGTCGGCTGTCGGGCGGGGTTCAGGAAGCCGCGTCGGCGTGATGAGAAAACAATGCGAGGTAAAGGTCGTACAACACGGCGTCGGGTTGGCACAGGGCGCGCAATCCTTCGCTTCCCAAGCCTTGTAAGTGGTGTTGCGCCGCGGTGAGCACGATGGCGCTGTAGACCCCTTCCTGGGGGGGCTGGGTCAGGCATTTGAGACCGGTTTCGCGGCCGACCTCGATCGGGTCGATCGTGGGGTCGTAGACCTCCACTTGAGGGCCGAAGTGCTCCAGCGCGCGCGCGAAGCTCACCACTTCTCTGTGGCTGAGCTCGGGGATGTCAGCCGGCTGCTCCAGGCCCAACACCAGGATGGGGGCATCTGCCAGGGGCAGGCCCTTGAGCATCATGCGGAGGATGGTTTCATGGGCCGCGTATTCGGCCGCTGGGTTGCTGTATGCCATGGGCGTGGGTCTCCGATCAGTTGCGCACGCCACGCGTTTCGGCGGCGTTGACCATCTTCTGGGTGAGCAGGTGGTTCCAGCTGCTTTCGCAGATGGCGGCGAGGCTGTGGTGGGGCCGCCAACCAAGCAGTTCATGCGCCCGCTCGGCGTTGGCCACGCAGCGAGAAACTTCTTCGGGCGACCACTCGACGGGCCGGCTGGCGATGAGCTGGCCGCTGACGGCCTGGTAGGCACTGACGGCTTCGGCCAGGGTGCAGGCGTTGCCGCGACCGAGGTTGAAGGTGTGCAGGCCTGGGTTGTCCGCCAGGAAATCGAGTGCTGCGAGGTGGCCACGGGCGATGTCCATCACGTGGGTGAAATCGCGTACGGCGGTGCCGTCGGGCGAGTCGGCGTGGTGGATGTGCATGGGCACGAAGGGGGCATCGCCCGCTGCCACGCGACCGAGCTTGGGCATCAGGCCTTCGGCGATGTAGTGCAGTCCGCTGCTGTCGCTGACGAGGCCACTATCGTGGGCGCCAGCCGGGTTGAAGCAGCGCAGAATGGCCGCGCGCCAGAGGGTGCTGTCGGCGGCAATGGCGTCGGTGAGCAGGGTCTCGGCTTGTAGCAGGCTGCGCCCGAGCGGGGAGGTGGGCACGGTGGGGTGGCGCTCGTCTTGCAGAACGGCGAACGACTCGCCGTACACCGCCGCGCTGCTGCTGAACACCAGCACGGGCGTGTCGCACACCTTCATGGCCTGCAGCAGGCTGAGCATGCCTTGCACGTTGTTCGCATACGACTCAAGGGGTCGCACGATCGAGGCCGAGAGGCCTTTGAAGCCCGCACAGTGCACGACAGCGTTCACCTCGTGGTGCAGCAGCGTGCACGACAGCAGGGTGGAGTCCCGCACATCGCCCATGACCAGTGGCATGGGCTTGTCGCTCAGGGCTTCGAGCCGGGTGGCGACCTGGGGGTTGCTCTGGTGCAGGTTGTCGAACAGCACGACGTTGTGCCCCGCCTGGCTCAGGACGAGGGCGGTGTGGCTGCCGATGTAGCCTGTGCCGCCGGTGACGAGGATGTTCACAGATGAGATCTCAGACGAGGGCGGCGGGCTGCCTCGCGGCGTGGTGCAGCTTGTAGTCCATGTAGCTGATTTCGAGGCCGTTGTGGAGGTCCATCATCGGTTCCCAACCCAGGTTGCTGAGGCGGCACACTTCGAGCAGGCGGCGGTTGGGAGCGGTGTCCGGGTTTTGGCTGTCGAACAGGATTTCACCGCGGTAGCCCGCGGCCTGGGCCACGGTTTGCGCGAGCTCGAGCAGACTGACGTCGTAACCCGAGCCCACGTTGATGTGCGATCCTGCTCCCCGGCCTGCTTCCCTGAAGGTGGTTTTGGCCATTTCCATGACGTAGACGCAGGCCTCGGACATGTCGTCGACGAAGATGCTCTCAAGACGTGCCTGGCTGTTGTGACTGAGCCAGACGCTGTCGGCTCGGCTCTGTGCGGCGTCGTGGAAGCGGCGGATCAGGGTGGGGATGGTGCGGCCGAATCCGGGGCGGTAGTTGTCGCCGGGGCCGTAGACCTCGCAGCTGAGGACGCAGCGGTAGTCGACCCCGTGGCTGTGGCCGTATTGGCGGTTGTAGCTCTCGCACAGTTGGATGCCGGCGATTTCGGCGGCAGCGCCGGGCGCATGCAGAGGGTCGAGCGGGCCGCTGAGCAGATCTACTTCGAACATCGGCTGCAGGGCCGTGACGGGATAGCTGTGTTGGCTGGCGACCAGCAGTAGTTTCTTTACGCCCGACCGAAAGGCGGCTTCGATCACGTTGGCCTGGATCATCAGGTTTCTGTACAGAAAATCCACGGGCTGCGTTTCTTGTGCGGTGCCTCCACCCACATGGGCGGCCGCCAGGTACACCTGATCGGGTTTTTCTTTCGCAAAGAACGCCTGTACGGCCGCCTGGTTGGTGAGGTCAAGCTCATCGCGCTGGCGGGTGATGATGTGGCTCTTCGGGTGGCCCACACGCACCAGCTGACGGACGATGGCGGAGCCCACCATGCCGGTGTGCCCGGCGACATAGATGCGTTCAGCGAAGTGGAGCATGGTGGTTCTGGTGTGGGGTTGAAAACGGGCGAAGCGGACGCAGAAGGGGCGGACTCAGTGAAGTTCAAGCATGTTGTGGTTGACTTCAACCAGCTGCTGGCGTCCGAGGATCTCCAGCAGGATGGTCACGCGCTGGTTGGTGACCGTGAGCACCAGGCCCGCCAGTCCTTTGAGGCCCTGGCCGCGCAGGCGCACCCGGGCACCGGGCTGGTAGGGCGAGACGGCCTTCAGGTCGGCTTGTTCGCGTTCTTGCTCCAGGCGCCGGATGGAGCCGACCAGCGCGTCGCTGATCACGGCAGGGCCGGAGGCGAAGCTCACCAGGGTGCTCACGCCGCGGGTGGAGCGGGCAGCGGTGATGCTTTGGCGCTGCGTGGCGGGGTGGAAGAACACGTAGCGCGGGAACATGGGCTCGCGAACGAAGTCGGCGCTGACCAGTTGGCGTTTGCGCGCGTTTTTGTAATGTTTGTAGAGCGGCAGGTAGGTGACATAGCCCTGGCGCGAGAGGTTGAGTTCGGCGATGTGCTCTTGCTGCGGCTTGGTGTAGGCCAGATACCAGTCTGCGGCTGCTGCAGCCTCGTCGTGGCTTGGCGAGGTTGCGGGAGTGTTTGGTGACGGTGTGAGCACGACGAACCTCTCTTTGTCAGAATTGACATTATTATATTTAAAACAATAAAAATGTTAATAACAACAAAGACTTGTGAGTGTTCACAAAGTCACAGGGAAGACCCTGATATTCAGCAGAGGCTGGCAAAGCGGTGGCCGGAACCAGCACGGCCCCTGCGCAGCCGCAAGGAGCGGTGTGGCCTCGGATCCGTGACGATTTCGTGCAGGGTGGAGGCCTCTGCGGGGGTGTGTGCCAGGCCGGCTTGCAGTTGGGCGAGGCACAGGCCGTGTCGTTCGGCGTAGTAATCCAGCTCAACGGCCGATGCCGGGTGGCCGGTCCTGAGCTGCTTCTGGGCAAACAGCTGGATGGCTTCGGCTTCGCTGGGGCCGGTGAACACGGTGGGCGCAGGCTCTTGCGCTGCGACAGGCTGCAGCAGCTGCGCAAAGGCCTGTCCCTGCAGCGAGGTGTCGCCCACGACCAGACGGGTCGGGTTCAGGCGGTCGTGCATGACACGGCCGGGGCGCAGCAGCGCGGGCGCCGCCAGCAGGCGGCTGCATTGCAAGCGCTGGGCCATGCGCTGGGTGTAGCCCACCGGCACGGTGGACTCGATCACCAGTGGGGCGCGGGGATTCAGGATGCAGACGCTTTGAATAACGCGGTCGATGTGGCCGGTGTCGACGGTGCCGCTGCTTTCATCAAACCGCGTCGGGGTGGCGATGATCACCAGGTCGGCGTTTTCAACGGCGTCGCCACGGTACAGGGTGGCACGCAGGTTGACGGCCCGGTATTCGAGGAAGAGCGCTATGTCGGGCTCGTTGTGCGGGGACAGGGCGGCGTTCACCATGTGCACTCTGGAGGGTTCTTCGTCCTGCAGCACAACTTGGTGCTTCTGGGACAGGACGATGGCGCTGGAGAGTCCTACGCGGCCGGCATCAATGACGGCGATTTTCAGGGGGCGTTTGGGCATGCGGCGTTCGCTTCGGTGAGGGCAGATCTGGGCCCGGTGGTGTTACAGGTAGAGGCCCACTTTGCTGAGGTTTTTCCAGACCACGGCCGGCAGACCGCCGAGCCGGGCCTTGCGCAAAGCGCGCAGCTCTTCAACCGGGCGGTTCAGCGTCTGGCCCAGGTGCGCCGGGCGCCAGGGGGCGATGCGCTGGCGCACGAGGGGCTCATCGAGGTATTCGCTTTTGAAGAAGCGGTGGGCAAAGAGGCGCAGCGTGGCGTCGTAGTCGGCGGCCGCGGTGAAATGGCGGGAGAAACCGCCAATGCGTTGGTACCAGTGGCGCCGCACAAAGAGGGCTGAGGTGGGTGGGGCCCAGCCCCAGGCGAGCTTGGCTGTGCTGAAGGGGCCGGGTCGCTGGTGTCGCACCACGAGATGGGGGTCGTCTTGCTGCACGTGTTTGACGTTGCCGTACACGGCGGCCAGCCAGGGGTCTTCAAAGGCTTGTGCCACGCGGTCCAGCACTTCGGGGCCTTCGAGCAGGTCGTCGGCGTTGAGGAAGGCAAGCACTTCGCCGCTGGCATGGGCGATGCCCCGGTTCCAGGCGCCGAAGTGGCTCTCACCCCGAAGGCCCCGGACCAGGGTGACGCGCTCGGCGTATTGGGCGAGCTGCCTTCCGCCCAGGCTCCCCATGCGGCTGCTGTCGATGACGATGTGTTCCAGGTGGCGGTGGGTCTGGCTTTGTACCGATTCGAGGCATTCCAACAGGCTTCTGGAGCAGTGCCCGCCGGTGGTGACGATGCTGATCTTGACGCTCCGCGGTTGAGCGGCATGGATCGGATAGGCCAGAGAGGCGGATGTGTCCATGGGATCTCCTACCAAATGTGGATGGTGGCCTGCGTGCGACGGTTGCCGGTGCGGTGGCGTCAGCGGCTGGCGACCTGTTGGGTGATCAGCTCGGTGGGAGCGGTCGGGCGCCAGCTGAAGCGTGTGAGCCGCTGGTAAAACAGCCGGTACACCAAGGCGCAAACAGCGAAGCCCAGCACCAGCATGAGGTCTTCTCCTGGCCAGGCAAGCGCCCAGGCAACAGGCAGGGCGTTGGCCATCAGCATCACGAGCCCCGTGGCCGAATTGCGGGCCAGTGCGCTGGAACGGGGCATGCAGGGTTTGATCAGGCGGCGCCCGACGAGGCTGTGCAGGTGAAGCCGGTCGGGATGACCCCAGTGTTTCTGGCGACGGCGACGGCGCCAGATGCTGAACAGCACCTCCTGAACCGGGTAGGCGCAAATGAGCAGCAGTGCCCAGGCGGAAACCTCTGGTATGCGGGCGTTGATCATGACGGCCAGCCAGCCCAGTGAAGAGCCGGCCAGGTAGGCGCCGCCATCACCCAGGAACAGTTTGCCGCGTGGCCAGTTCAGCAGCAGGAAGCCTGCGAGCGCACCGATCAACACACTGCAAGCGGTCATGAGTTGGGTGTCGCCGGCAGCGTAGGCCAGATAATAGAAAGCGCTGGCGCCGACGAGCACCGATCCTGCGGCGATGCCGTTGAACCCGTCGACGATGTTGATGGCGTTGGTGACGCCAGCCACCGCGAAACAACTCAGTGCCACGGCCAGCACCGGCGTGCCAAGCAGCACCGCGTCGACCCCGGGCCAGTGCAGGTGGTTCAGGCTGTATCCGGTCAGCCACCAGCCGATCACGCCTGCCAGCAGGCTGGCCATCAGACGGGTTGCCACGCTGACGGTCTTGGAAAGATCTTCGATGAGCCCGACGATGAACACGGGCGAGCCGACCAGCCACACAGAGGCGCAGAGTTCATCGGCACAGACCATCACGCCCATCAGAAGGCCCAGCCAGATGGCCAGACCGCCGACACGGGGCGTGGGCTGCTGGTGCTGGCGTTGCACTCCAGTGTCGCTGTCGAAACTCAGGTTTCCGTGCCAGCGCTTTGTGTACACGATAAAAAAACTACCGGCCAGCGCAGTGAAAAGCGCGACCAGGGCCGGAAGAAAGTCGATCATGAAGCGGAGTCGAAGAAGGGTGGCAGAGCAGCGCGGGCAGTAGGGATCAGTTCGGGATGCCGACCTCTATGCCGCTGGGGCGGTCGTCCTGGGCGAACCACTCAAGGGCTCTCGCCAGGGCTCGGGTGTCGAAGTCGGGCCAGGTGGTGTCGGTGAAATAGAGCGAGGACTGACGGGTCTCCCAGACCATGGAGTGCTCGCTGGGGATGTTCCCGCCGGTGCGCACGACGAGGTCGGGGTCGGCAATCTGGGCCTGCAGCATGTAGGGCTGCAGGTTGTCCGGCCGCATGTCTTGGGCCAAGCCTGCCGCTTGGCTGCTTTGCCATGTTTTGAAGGCTTTGGTCATGTCCCAGGGCCTGGCGCCATTGATGGACAGGGTGAGGGTGAGGCCCGTGTTGCGGCAGGTCTGGGATTCGGCCTCGCGAATGAGCTGGCGCAGTGTGACCGGCAGCGAACCCAGGTCACCAGCGATGCGCAAACGCACGCGCCAGCTTCGCAGCGTCCGGAGCACCGTCTTCATGTGGCGCAAGAAGAGAGCCAGCACGTTGGCGCCCGAGTCACCCGCGACGGTGTGGATGTTGTCCGGAAACACGTACATCGTGAGGTGGGCAATGCGCCGCTGGACGCAGAAGTCCAGCGTTTCCAGAGCCCGTTGCACGCCCGCTGTGGCGGCCACACCGGACGGCACGTTGCGTGTCCTGGACCACTGGTTCTGGCCGCCAATCACCACCCCGATGTGTTTGGGTAGCTTGGCGTGTGCAGGTTTGGCCTTGGGTCTGCTGAGGCCCAGGGGAATGGTGTTGAGTTGGGGGTACATAGGGTGGTTTTCTCCATCCGCCATGGCTACCGCAGGACGCACGGTGTGTGCGTCCTGTGTCGCGAGCCCGTCAAGTGGGGCTGGTGGCTGGCGCAATTATCGCCACAAAATGATAAAAATGTCAAAAACAATAGATACTTATCGAAAATAACAACATGTATCAAAAAATGTCAGAAAGCGTTTTGACGCCATGGAACAGCTGCTCCGTGCGCGAGCGATGTTGGCTGGCATGGGCTCTTGGTCGACTCCTCGTACCGTCAGGTGGGCGTTGTGCGCCATATCACACGGTTCTGTGGTTCAGATTTGCGTTCTTCTACCGGTTTGCGTTATATTCTGCAAAAATAACAAAAACATCATAGATAACAAATAAGTAACAAAAGTGTAGCGATGCGGGTTTGTCGTGTTGTCGCTCTCACTGTTGCTTTTCTCAAAGCCGGGCCGCTTCCCCTTTCCCCTGGCGTCCGCTTCATCTTCAAGCCCCGGGCTGTCTGCCCATGGTTCGCTTTTTCCCATGACCTCTATGAACGACTCTTCCAAAAACAAAGGCAACATCGTGATTGGCGAGGGCGTGAGCGTCATCGGCAACTTCTCGGTGCCGGGCACTGCACTGATCGAAGGTTCGTTTGAAGGCGATCTCGCCGCCGATGCGGTCGTGGTGGGGGTGCGCGGGCAGTTGGTGGGCAAGGTGAAGGCACGTCAGGCCGACATCCTGGGGGAGACCCGACAAGATCTGCATGTCTCGGGCAAGCTCATTGTTCGCAGCAGCGGTCGTATTCATGGCAGCGCCATGTACGGCGAACTGGAGGTGGAGCGGGGCGGCACGCTGCAGGGTGCGATCCGCCCGATTGCGCTGGCGGCTGTCACGCTGCCGGTCGAAACCGCGGTCTTGCCTGTTGCACCGCCGGCGAACGATGTGCCCGCAAGCTTTCTGGTGCCCGATGCGGCGCCTTCGGCATGATCGGGGTGCTGTCCCGTGCGATGGATTGAACGCCCCTTGGCTCTGATCCGGCACCTGCGGGCGGTACCGCCCACGGTGCAGGATCTGTGGCGTCGCGATTACCGCGATGCCCGCATCATCGTGGAGCAAGCGGGCAGCCTGCACTACCTGTCGGTCTCCGCTCGGCTGCAGCGCATGGTGGTGCGCGGCGGCATTGTGCTGGGCGGTGGGGTGCTGACGACGTTGACAGCCTTGATGCTGGCAGCGCTGGTCTTGCAGCAAGTTCGATTGCAAGAGGAGCGGCAGCACCAGGCGATCTACAGCGCCTTGGTTCAGAGCTTCAAAGAGGCCGGCTACACCGATGGCGAGCAGATCACCACCGATGACATGGTGGAGCTCGCGCGCAGCATCCGTCAGCGCGATGCCGAGATCCGGGGGCTGGTGGCTTCTGCGACCACGCAACTCGCTTCGGAAAACAGCAGTTTTAAGTCCTTGTTGGGCGGCTCGGGTCTGACCGAAAAAGCGATCAAGATCATCCAGGGTGGTGGTGAAGTCGGCGGCTTTGGTCCCAAGGAGGGCGATACGCAGGTGGCGAGCCGCGCGGCCTCGCTTGTGGGCACGCCCTTCATGGAAGAGGCCGCCGACAACCGGGCGCTCAACGACATCATGCTGGCCCTGCCGGCCCACATGCCGGTGGCCGATCACCGCCAGACCTCGTCGTTCGGCATTCGCAAGCACCCGCTGCTGGGTTCGCCGCGGTTGCACGCGGGCATTGATCTGGTGCCGCACACGGACGACCGCGTCTTCCCGACCAAGGCGGGCCGCGTGGTGCTGGCACGCGACTACAGCAACTACGGCAAGACCGTGATCGTGCGCCATGACCGGGGCATTGAAAGCCTGTACGCCCACCTTGACCAGATCCATGTGGCCGAAGGTCAGGAAGTGGATCGGGTTACCTCGCTCGGCATGGTGGGCAACACAGGCGCCTCCACGGGCAAGCATCTGCATTTTGAAATCTCGGTCGGGGGCTACCCGGTCGATCCCATGAAAGTCATTCGGACCGCGCAGCATGTTCAGCAAATCAAAAAATAAATCGCCCGTCCCGGCTTTCGCCGCAGACACGCCACCCGCATTCGGCTCTTCGGCGCCGCCGGTGTTGTCGGTGCCACCGGTGTCTCCAGAGCCCCGCTCGCGTTCCTCGGCGATGGTGCAGAGTCTGGTCAGCGATCAGAAGCCCTCGGTGGTGAGCGAAGGCTTTGTGATGCGGGGCGACATCGACTCGGCGGGCATCCTGCATGTGGAGGGCAGCGTGATCGGCACACTCAAGGCCGACGACATCAATGTCGGCATGGCCGGGCTGGTGGAGGGAACCCTGACGTGCAAGAACCTCAGCGTGAAGGGGCAGGTGTCGGGTTCGGTGGTGTGTGACGAATTGGTGGTGGCACCTTCTGCGAAGATCAGGGGTGAAATCAGTTATTTGTCGTTGACAATCGGTTCGGGTGCTTCCATCGAATGCGAGATGACCTGCCGCAAGGATGCAGCCGCCTGAGGGCACCGAGGGTTCCTGGTCCTTGTCGCGTCGATACGAGCCCGTCCAACATGCCATCTTCCAAGTTACCCGCTGACGCCCAGAGGCTGGCCTTTGACTACCAGCAGGCGTTGACGCGCTTGCACGAGGCCGACGAGCGCAGCCGCGTGCTGTTCGAGGAGATCGATCGCCTGAATCACCAGCTGGATGCCATCCAGAATTCAAAACGCACGGAGACCGACAACCGGTTGCGGGTTGAAGAAGCGCTGGGCGCCACGCGCGAGCGCCTTCAGCTGGCGGTGGAGGCGACCAATCTGGTGCTTTGGGACTTCAAGGCGCCATTTCAGGATTTTTTTCTCACTGCCAAGTGGGGCGAGATCCTGGGCGAGGTGGCGCTGGAAGGCAATTGGTCGGTGGAGCACCTCAAGACACGGGCACACCCTGATGATCTTCCACTGATCGAGAAGGGTATCGGCGTGTTGCTCGCCGGATACAAGGAGCGGGGGGTGGTGGAGTTCCGCTTCCGGGCGCGGGATCGCTGGATCTGGATCCAGTCGCACGGCATCGTGGCCGAGCGGGACGACAAAGGCATGCCCTCCTGTCTGCTCGGCACCCTGACCGACATTTCCGAACGCAAGGACCATGAGGCGAGTCTGGCTCAGGCGCGCGAACTGGCCGATCGATCAAGCAAGGCCAAGAGCGACTTCCTGACCAACATCAGCCATGAGATCCGCACGCCACTGAACGCCCTGATGGGCCTCAACGGTCTGCTGCTTGACTCAGCGCTGACCGAGGAACAGCGGCATTGGCTTGAATTGATGAGCCGCTCGTCGCAGTCGTTGTTGAAGCTCCTCAACGATTTGCTCGATCTCTCCCGGATCGAGGCGGGCAAGCTGACGCTGGAAGATGTGCCTTTTGAGCTGAAGCCATTTCTGGAGACCGTCTGCGATCTGTTTTTGGAGCAGAGCAAGTCCAAGAACGTTCGTTTTGAAAAGCGCTTTGCGCTGGGCTTGCCGACCATGATGCTCGGCGATCCAGGACGCATGGGGCAGGTGTTGAACAATCTTTTGTCCAACGCAATCAAGTTCACGGCGGCCGGTGGCCAAGTGGTGTTCGAGGCTTCCGTCCAGAGGACTGGAACCGACACTCGGCTGGCCTTCATGGTGCAGGATTCGGGTATCGGCATCAGCGAGGATGTCATCGACCATCTGTTCAATGCCTTCACCCAGGCCGATGCGAGCATCGCCAACCGGTTCGGGGGCAGCGGGATGGGCCTGGCGATCTGCGCCAGCCTGGTGGAGCTGATGCAGGGACAGATCCGGGTGGAGAGCCGGGTGGGTAAGGGCAGCCGCTTTCATGTGAGCCTGCCCTTGCGGCTACCGGTGGCGGTACCTGTTCAGTCGTCCAGTCCCTTGCCATCTTCCGCCTTGGCCGCGACCAAGGCGACAGAACTTCGAGGGCTTCCGTTGGACGGCTGGAAGGTCTTGCTCGCCGAGGACCACCCTGTCAACGAACTGGTGATGCGGCAGATGCTCATGAAGTTCGGCTGCACGATTGAGGTGGCGCACAACGGCAACGAAGCCGTTGATATCTGGCAGCGTGGGTCTGTCGATCTCATCCTCATGGATGTGCAGATGCCCGAATGCAATGGCCTGATGGCCACCGAGCGCATTCGCAACCTGGAGCGCGAGGGGGCTGCGACCGGACGCACCCCCATCATCGCGCTGACCGCCAATGCGATGAACGGGGATCGGGAACGTTGCCTGGCTGCGGGCATGGATGCCTATGTGGCCAAGCCGGTGAAGATGGATACCTTGAAGCAGGCCATGCTGGAGGCGCGTATGGCGGCATCCGCGTCCTCCACGGTTGTGGGCCGGCAAGCTGAGGTCTATCTTCCTCAGACGCGTTCTACAACGGCAGCGAACGACGAGGCGGCCGCGGTGGATGTTGAGGTTGATATCGATTTTGATGTCAACTCCGTGTACGACGAACTGTCGAGCGATCTGGCTCAGCTATCTCCCGTGATCGAGTCGGATGTGGTCGCGAGAATGCAGGAGATCGACGCTGCACTCCAGGCCAAAGATGGCGAAGCTGCCCGAAGCGCGGCGCACAAGCTCATGTCCACCCTCGGCTTTATCGACGGCGAGCGTGGTGTGCGCCTCTGTCGGGGCCTGGAGATGGCCGCCAGCGCGGGCGAGTGGAATCTGTTTGCCCGGGCGCTGCCTTTGTTGCGCGACGAAGTGCGGCATCTCCTCACCAAACTGACGTCGCAGCGCTGAGGCCCGCTTCCCCAACGCGTGTTTGGTGATCAGCGCTGCTGTGCTGGCCGATAGTCCAGCCCTGTCCCAGCGAGCGCTGCGGTGCGCAAGGGTTTTGGCGTGGCGGCAGGCTGTATCACGCGGGTCTGGTACACGAGGTCCAGATCAAACGGTCTGGCATAAACCCCTGCAGGCACGAGTGCACTCAGCTCGACCAAGGCGAAGAAGGGCAGTTTGAGCTGGGTGTTACTGTTTGGCGAAAGCTGGGTGCTCAACCGCAATGTGTGCTGTGCATCAGCCATGTCGGCAAGACGGCGTTGACGCTCCGGATCTACAAACAGGCTCAGCGTCACTTCGACTTGTTTGAAGCGCGCGTGCGACAGCTGGCGTTGTTGCGCCTTGCCATCGAAGACTGCGAGCGCCACCTCCTGGTGCTGATGGCCGTTGTTGGTGCAGTCCACCAGGATGTGACCCTGGCCGGGTTGAGGCGCACTCTGCAAGGGGTCAATGCGTTCAAATTGCAACGGCACACCGGTGATCCGACAGTTGACGGTTGACGGCGGCGTGTCGGCCCAGGCCATGCCTGTGGCACAAGCCGTGAACAACAACCAGGCTGCAAGGATGCCACCCTGCGCTGCTTGAGCGCTTTTTTGGAAGGTGATCAATGTGTTGAACTTGTCCATGGGAGGTCAGACGGAAAGCAGGAAGAGTGTGAACACCAGCAGCAGCGCCAGCATGATCGAGACAAAGTCCACGCCACCCCGCCTGGAGCGATGGCGTTGTTTGGGGCGTGATCGCGAACCGGCTCGTTCTCGAGTGGCCGCTTTGCTCGGCAGCGGTTCCGGACCCGTCTGCCGCCATGATCGCGTGTTGCGGTTGGCGAAATGTGCTGGAGAAACTGGAAACAATTCGACCAGACCCGAGTTCACCGTTGTCGGAGGCAGTGTCGCGTGTTGTGAATCGGAATACAGCGCCATAGTGGTTGTGCGGTCGGCGTCAGGGCAGCACGCCAGGTACGGCTGCGGAAGAGGCCGGGTTGCCGAGATCGGGCTGGATGCTGAAGGGATTGCCCGTTAGAAGGGCTTTCCGGCAGTAGGGCTTGACTTCGAGACGCAGGCGTCCGGGCCGCTCGGCGTCGTAGAACACGTGGTAGTGAGCCGTCTGCCCGAAGCTGCTGCGTGCCTGCACTGAGCCGCCCGTGAGCTGGAAAATGCACTGCGCCATTTCATCGGAGGTGAGCGGATCGGGTGCAATGAATTCCAGGTCGTCGATGCCGATCCAGTGATGTGCTGGCGCCGAACACAGGCGGTAGACCTGCTCGCAGCGGTGGCGATCGAGTTTTTCGACCGCAAAGGGCAGCTTCCCAGTGGGCCAAGGACCACGTGAGCCTACGCCTATGGGGTGTTTCTGGGTGACGGGTGTCATGTCCATGACCCCTCAAGGCTTGGCCGCGCGGACCACCCGTGACCCGCTGGGGCGGCGATGCCGTTTGCGTTCGCGCTCTTCTTTCCAGATCGAGTTGATGTACGTTCGGATGAATTCCTGACCGTTGACCACTTCGCTCATGTCGTTGAATGACACGCACTGGTGGTTGGAGTCCACGATGACCACGTCAATGCCACTGAGCCAGACATGGGTCACGGCGTAGGCGAAGCTGTCACGCTGTCCGCGGTTGATGTCTGACATGGTGTCGATCACCAGCGCGTCAAGCCCCAAGGCATGCAACTCTCGGGCGAAGGCACGAACGTCACCCACCAGCGAGGGAACGTCCTCGTACAGTTTTATGCGGCGGGTCAGCTGGAGCAGGTGGGCGGTTCGGAACGGGGTGGCTTTGTCCACCCGGGACTTCAATGCCAGCCAGCGTTCCAGGTGGGGCGTGACAGGTTGTCTAGGGGCATCGGCCTGTAACAGGGCCGAGGCCGGCAAATAGTGCATGTGGATGCTGGGACTTCGAGCGCTATGCGTTGGGGTCGCTTTCGGTGCGCTGCGCTTCGAACGTCGGCGCACCACCACAACCTCGCCACCGACAGGCTCTGAAGCAAAAGACTCAAGGTGATCGTTGGCATCCATCAGTTTTGTACGCTTCGGTGTTCAAAATACCAAAAGTAACATTTTCATCGAAAGCTTATCAGTTTCTAGTGCCAGAATCCATGCTCTTGTTGTTTTTCTCGGATTTATCTGCGTAAAATGAGCCATGAGTACTAAATCAGTTCCTATGACCACCGAAGTACCCGAAGAGGTCTGCGGCACGGTGTACGCAGCCAAATTGCTCGGCCTTTCAGTGGGCACAGTGCAATCTCTGGTGGAGAAAAACGAACTACAGGCGTGGCGAACCCGGGGTGGACACCGGCGCATCTCCTTGCAGTCGATCCGCGATTACCAGCGTGTGCACGGCTTGCCTTCGGATGGTGACAAGGACGCTTTGATGCGTGTGCTGGTCGTGGATGACGATGCGGCCTCGTTGGAGGTTTTTCGCAAGACCATGGCCGCCTGGAATCTACCGCTGGACTGCACTACCGTTTCTTCGGCGCTGGAGGCGATCATCGACATCGGCTCTCTCAAACCCGACGTTCTGATCACAGACCTGCGCATGCCGGGAGTCGATGGGTTTGAGTTGCTGCGCACGCTGAACGGCAGCCCCAACTACGCATCGCTGTTGGTGATTGCCTTGACGGGTTTGTCTAGCGAAGATATTGCCGAGCATGGCGGCTTGCCACCCAAGACCATCGTGGTGCAAAAGCCGGTGGACCTCAAATGGCTGCACGGTTTCTTCACCTCCTTGGTGGCCTTGCGTCATTTGAAACCGGCCTGAACATGGGCCCGCTTTCTCTGCACGAGACCACAAGCCTGTGCGGGCATCCTTTGTGGTGCTGTTGTCAGTTTTTTGCGACGAACTGAATGATCTTGCCCGTGTGTTGATGACTAACGTCACAAACTGTCATTCATGAAAAATTGACGTTTTTATCAGTTTAAGCTAACGTTGGGTTTGAGCGGTCCAGGGATGTTTGTGGCCGCCGTTCATTCCACTACACCAAGCTGAACTGATATGTTGCTCAACCAAACCGATATCGATTTCATCTTTGCCCAGCTGACGCTGCCTGGCAACGACCCCCGCAACGCGCCCTTAGGCACCGTGCTGGATCCGACGGGTATCCGCGATGTCGGTGGTGTGGGCAACAACGTTGGCAACCCGCTCTCGGGTGCTGTGGACCAAGCCTTCGAGCGGCTGACCAACGTGGACGGTGAGCCCGTGACTGGTGGTGGTACCACCAGCACGGTCACGCCGCCTCCCGCGCCACCATCCTCCGGCCCGGTGGGAGCTCCGCCCGTTCCCGCTCCGCCCTCCATCACCTCGGTGGTGGGTGTGCCCAACGCCGGTCTGTACGCAGACCGCAACCCGAACCTTCCGGTCGTGGATTCCAATCCACGCATCGTCAGCAACCTCGTTGCGGATCAAAGTGCCGAAGCCTTGGCCGCCATCGGTTACGACACGGCGGGCGAGCAAAAGCTGGCTGTGCTCGACGACCCGAGCACCACGCCCCAAGGGCGCCTGAACCCGTTCACCGGAGCGGTGAATCCGCTGCCTTTCAGCACCTTCACAACCATGTTCGGTCAGTTTTTCGACCATGGCCTGGACTTTGTGCACAAGGGTGCCGACGGCGTGGTGATTGTTCCGTTGCTGCCCAATGACCCGTTGTTCGACCCGTCGCAGCCCCAGTTCGACGCCAGCAACCCTGCCACGTACTCCACCACCAACGTGATGTACGCGTCGCGCACCAACACCATCCAGGTGGGTATCGGCGCGGAGAGTACCGACACGCTGATCACCAGCCTGGGCCTGACCAACAGCCCGCTGGACACCCGCTCGGCCGATCCGATCACCACGACCACGTTCACGGGCTCCGGCGCTGGCGGCGTGCTCATGCTCAACGGTGTGGCGGTCAATGTGGCCGCAGGGCTCAACCTGACCCAGGTGGTGGCGGCAATCAACGCCAACGCGGCCCTGACCGGCGTGACCGCCTCGGACGTGGCCGGTCAGCTCAAACTGACGCCCGACACCAACCAGAGCGTCAACACGGTGTCGCCGTACATCGACCTGAGTCAATCGTATGGTTCTTCGACCAGCCACACCGTGTTTCTGCGCGAATACGATGCCAACGGCAAGATCACCGGTGGCCTTGTCAGCGGCGCAGACGGTGGCATGGCCACCTGGGCCGACATCAAGGCCAACGCCGAGAAAATCGGCATCACGCTCAACGACTTGGACGTGCTGGACATTCCCGAAGTGCGCATGTTCTCGGCCGCATCGACGGCCGCAGGTGGCGTCTACCTTGATGGAAGCAACCAGGCATGGCTGGTCACCCGCCACCTGAGCACCGGTGCGGTCTACTACGTGCAGAACAGCGACGTCACGGCCAACACCCTGGTGCTCAACGCCAACGGCGACGTCGTCACGGTGGACACCTCCTTGCTGCGTCTGCAGACAGTTGGCCACGCCTTCCTGGACGACATCGCGCATTCTGCCAATTTGGTGAACTCCCGGGGGCAGCTCCTGGCGGCCGACGGCGACTCCGTTGTCAACGGCGATCTCAACGGCAACGGCGTGATCGACAACGGCGAAACCCCTGTCGCCAACGGTACCTACGACGACGAATTGCTCGCAGAACATTTCGTGGCTGGCGACGGCCGTGCCAACGAAAACATCGGCCTGACCTCGATCCATGATGTGTTCCATGCCGAGCACAACCGTGTGCTGGAAGAAATCACCGGCTTCCTGACCCCGGTTCAAACGGCGTCCATCGTCATTGGCAATTCGGGCAACAACCTGATTGATGATTTGGGTATCACTGATAACAGCACCTCGACCAGCGCCGTGCTCGGCTCGGTCGTGGTGGGCCCAGTGAGCGGCGGCAACCTGGTCATCAACGGCACGACGATTGCCATTGCCATCAACTCGACCCTGGACCAGGTGGTGGCTGCCATCAACGCCGAAACCGGCACCGTGGCAGTGCCAGGCACGGGCGTGGCTGCTGTGAACAACGGTGGTCGCCTGGAACTCCTGAACGAGTTCCAACAAGACGTGCACGGCAACGCCTGGACTGGCGAAATGCTGTTCCAGGCGGCCAAGCTGGTCACCGAGATGGAATACCAGCACTTGGTGTTTGGTGAATTTGTGCGCAAGCTCAGCCCCAACATTGCCCCGTTTGCGGCCTACGACATCTCGATCGACCCGGCCATCACCGCCGAGTTTGCCCACGCGGTCTACCGCTTCGGCCACTCCATGCTGACGGAAACCGTGGGTTTGCAGTCTTTCGACCCCGTCACCGGCAAGCCCATTGCCGATCCGGTGGTCAACGCCACCGCGCTCGCGGTCGAGGCCGATTCGAACCTGTTGACCGTCACAGTCGACAGCGCTCACCAACTCGTTGTGGGCAACTACGTCAACCTGTCCGGCCTGGCGGCTGGACTGGGTGGCCTGAGCGCTGCCGATCTGACGGGCAGCTTCAAGGTGGTTGGTGTGACCGATGCCAACACCCTGGTGGTGGAGATGGCTAAGGTGGCGGTGACCGACGAATCTGGCACGGGCCTGACCGATGTCAAAGCCGTCCTGGACGGTGACCTGGGCCTGATCGAGGCCTTCCTCAACCCCATGGCCTACTCCGACACCACCGCGGGCGAGTTCGCCATCGGCAGTTCGCAGCAAGTGGGTAACGGCATCGACATCTGGGTCACCGATGCCCTGCGCAACAACCTGGTGGGCCTGCCGCTGGACTTGGCCACGCTCAACATCGTGCGTGGCCGCGACACTGGAATGCTCTCGCTCAACGGCGTGCGCGAGGAGTTGTTCACCGCCACCAACGGCAACGCCACGCTCAAGCCCTACGAAAGCTGGAACGAGTTCAAGGCCAACCTGCTGCACCAGGAAACGTTGGTCAATTTCGTCATGGCCTATTCGCGCGACGCGGTTCTGACCCAGTTTGCCGACGAAAAAACCCTTGTGGAGTGGGATGCTCTCAAGGTGTCGGGAACGTCGCAGGACAACGTCGATTACGCGACAGCGCTTCGCACCGCAGCGGAGGCGGCCGTGCTGGACGGCGCCTTCATGGCGTTCGACCAGGGCTTCAACGCCATCGATTTCTGGCTCGGCGGCCTGGCCGAGGCCAAGGTGCCCGGCGGCATGTTGGGCAGCACCTTTGATTTCATCTTCGCGATGCAGATGATCGAGCTGCAGGACGGCGATCGCTTCTACTACCTGAACCGCCTGGGCGGCACCAACTTGCTGGCGGAGATCGAAGCCCAGCTGTTCTCAGACGTCGTGATGCGCAACACCGGCGTGGAAAACCTCTACACCGACATTTTCTCGGTGCCAGATGTCACGGTAGACATGACCGTGGTGCAGCCATTCTTCAACTTCTTCAACCAACTCGCGAACGAGAAGGTCGACACCACCGACATCTTGGGCAACCAGGTCCAGGTGGGAACCGCTGGCTGGGCCTACGACTACCAGGCGGGTGCCTGGACTTTCTACGGCAACACTGGTGACTATCTGGACGCCCGTGGGGTGTTCAGCCCGAACGGCGCCGGCAACGCCAGTGAGGTGATTGTGGGTACCGACGTCGCGCCGGAGGGCGGCACCAACAACGACCGCATCGACGCATGGGGCGGCAACGACACGATCTGGGCCAAGGCGGGCAACGACACCGTCGAAGGCGGCAAGGGCAACGACTTCATCCACGGCGGTGAAGGCAACGACGTGATCTCTGACAGCGAGGGCGACGACCTGATCTGGGGCGACGCGGGTGACGACCTGATCAACGCAGGCTCGGGCCTGGACCAGGTCTTCGGTGGGGACGGCAACGACACCCTGTACGGCGGCACCGAATCCGACGTGATCGAAGGCGGCAAGGGCGACGACCTGATTTTTGGTGACAACGGTTCGGCTCCGTCGGTTGTGGGTGACCTCAACGGACCCGACATCCTGGCCGGTGGCGAAGGCAACGACACCATTTACGGTGGCGGTGGTGACGACGGTCTTGACGGCGGAGAGGGTGATGACGTCTTGTACGGCGGCGCAGGTGCCGACCTGATGACGGGCGGGTTGGGTGATGACCTTTTCGTCATGGACCCCTCCGACATTGGTTTTGGCAACGCGATGGACGGTGGTCTGGGCTTTGACACGGCCGACTATTCGGCCAGTGCCGGACTGGGTGCGGGTGTGGGTGTCACGGTCAACCTGGTCAACCTGGCGCCAGCCACGGTGGTACCGGCCGACTCGTTCATCGATGTTGAGGGACTGATCGGCTCGGCCTACAACGACAGCCTCACGGGTGGCGCGGTCATCATCAATGTCTACACGCTGGATGGCGCAGGCAACCCAACCAACACGCTGGACCTGTTTGCGAGCACGGCGGCCAGCGTGGGCTTCCAGGTGGCCAACGAGTTCGGCGATCCGCTGGTGGCCGTGGTCAACGGCGTCGAAACGCTGGTGGCGATGGACTACCAGATCGACGGCGGCGCCGGCAACGACATCGTGGTTGGTGGCGAGGGCCACGACACGCTGATCGGCGGCACGGGTACCGACACCCTGACCGGAGGCCTGGGCGACGACACCTATGTGGTTGAAGGTAACGCCGATGTGGTTGTCGAACTGCTCAACGAAGGTGTCGACACCATCGTGGTGCAGAACGCGGGCGACGCCTCCTTCAACCTGGCCCCCACCGGAGGTCCGGCGAACGCGGCTCTGGCTGCTGAGCGTGCCAACATCGAAAACCTGTCTTACGAAGGGTCCGGAAACTTCAACGGCACGGGCAACGTGCTCGACAACGTCATCTCAGGCGGAGGCGGCAACGACACCCTCAATGGTGGGGCCGGCAACGACACACTGATCGGTGGCGCAGGCAACGACAGCTACACCGTGGACGCTGCGGGTGACGTCGTCGCAGAGGTGGACGGTGGTGGAACCGACACCGTCACTGCCACGGTCAGCCACACCCTGGGTGCCAACGTTGAGAACCTCACCCTCGGTGGCAATCAGAACATCAACGGCACCGGCAACAGCCTGGCCAACACGATCACCGGCAATGCCGGTGCCAACGTGCTGACCGGCGCTGGGGGGGCAGACACCTTGATCGGTGGAACCGGCAACGACACCTATGTGCTGACCAATCTGACGGACACCGTGGTGACAACGGAAGCCGCAAACAGCGGGACCGACACCATCCTGGTGCAGGTGGATGGGGATGCCACCTTCAGTCTGGCCAACGGCACAAACATCGAAAACCTGACGTATGAGGGTACCGGCAACTTCAACGGAACCGGCAGTGCGGGCAACAACGTGATCACGGGTGCTGGCGGAACCGACACGCTCAGCGGTGCGGACGGAACCGACAGTCTGGTGGGCAACGCTGGCAACGATTCGCTGCTGGGCGGCGCGGGCAACGACACCCTCAATGGTGGTGCCGGCAACGACACCCTGGTTGGCGGCACTGGCGCAGATTCGTTGATTGGCGGTGCTGGCAACGACGTGTTCGTGTTCACTGCCGTGGGGGATTCCGGAACGACCGGCGGTACACGCGACACCATCGCTGATTTTGCGGTGGGTGATCTGATCGATGTGTCGGGAATCGGCACGTTCACGTTCATCGGAACGAACGCGTTCACCTCAGCCCTGCAGCTGCGGGCAACCACGTCACTCGGCAACACCCTGGTCGAGGGCAACACCGTTGGCAATACGGGTGCCGAATTCTCCATTGCCCTGACAGGCACACAAACGCTCACCGCGAACAGCTTTATCGGAGCGGTCGCCGCGCCGGTGGCTCCGGTGGTGGCTGGACAGACCATCAACGGCAACGGCAGAGGCAACACGCTGACGGGCAACGGTGGCAACGACGTGATCAACGGCAACGGTGGTAACGACGTGTTGACCGGCGGAGCGGGCAACGACGTGATCATGGGCGGCACCGGCAACGATGTCGTCAATGGTGGCACGGGCAATGACGTCCTGATGGGGGGCACTGGAAATGATGCGTTTGTGTTCAATGCCGCGCTGGGCGCGGGCAATGTGGATGTGATCAGCGATTTCACCAACAGTGGCAGAAACAACAACGACGTGATTCGGCTGGAAAACGCGGTGTTCAACGCGTTGAACCAGACAGGCACCTTGGCGGCCAATGCGTTCACAAGCAACACGACGGGCTTGGCGACGACGCTTGCGCACCGGGTCATTTACAACACCACGAACGGTGCGCTGAATTACGATGCTGATGGCTCTGCCGGAGTTTCACAGGCTCAGCAATTCGCCACCTTGACGGGTGGTGTGACGGGCACGGCACTCAGCAACAACGACTTTGTGGTGATTTAAAGCAACCTGTCGTGCGGACGCCTCCAGGCGTGCCGCATGCTTAAGCCGCTGCGGCCACTGTCGCAGCGGCTTTTTTGTGTCCGCCTCTTTTGCGGAGGCAGGTGATAAGCAGTGCCAACAAAAAAGCCACCGCTTTTGGCGGTGGCTTCTTGCATCTCCTCGTGTTTTTTGTTCAGGAGGCTCGCTGGTATTGGAGGGTTCAGATGACCACGAAAGTGCTGCTGGAGAACGCGTCCACACCGACACCGGAAAACTGCGCCATGTGGGTGAACTCGTTTGCACTGAGCAATCCATCGGCATCCGTGTCTGCGGCCTGATAAAGGTGCGTGAAGGTGTCCACGTCCTTCTGAGGAGACTCTTCGACAAGGAAGAACAGGCTGAGATCGGCGGAGGCGCCGTCGATAGCGATTTCCTGCACGGGACTCGACAGGTCGTTGAGCCAGGTGTGCAGGTTCCACGGACTGGCGGCATCCATGGAAATCACCGCCGTGGCAGCATCGTCTTCGTCAGCGAACACCAGATCGAACTGGGCGGGGTTGTCGATGTTCTCTTCCAGCAATGCACCTTCGGTGAACACTTCCACGTCGTCACCTTCCAGTGCGAAGCTGGTGTCTGTAGACTGCAGCTGGATGCGGGTGGTTTCTTCGTCAAAGCCGACGACGGTGTCGAGGCCGTTGGTGGCTGCGGTTTCAATCTGAACCGTGGTTTGTTCGCAGTGGTCGCGCTTGTGATCGTGTTCGTGGTCTTCTTCGTCCAGCACGATCAGGTCGTCACCTGCGCCGCCCACCAGGGTGTCACCGGTGCCTTGGCTGAACAACAGGTCTTTGCCAGCCCCGCCGCTGATGATTTCCTTGAACTCGGAGGAGCCCACCACCACGTCGTTGCAAGCGGTGCCGTTGACAGTGCCACCGTCTGCGGATGCCTTTTCCGTGGAGAGGAGATAGACACCATGATCCTGGAAGTAGGGGTAATCACCCTCACAGGACCAGGTGTCGTCTTGCATCTGAGATCCACCCAGGTCGTATCGCGCGTAGGTGGTGCCTTGCTCAAAGTGAACGAACTCGACGGTCGGGCTGGGTTCACTGTCGACCGGTACGGCAAACTGGTTGGTCACCGAAATGTGCGTCTCCAGCCCGTCAGAACCCTCGATCTCGATGTGGAGTTTGTCTTCGTGGCGCGACATCTCCAGCTCGTTCAATGGCACCCCAACCTGGTCCCAGCCATCAAAATCGATCACGTCAAGACCGTCGTCGAAATCGTTGATGGCGATGTGTGGCTTACCGTGGTCGCCCAGATGCACTTCTGCGTTCCCTGCGTACCCGTCCGTCAGAATGGTTTGCACAGAATAGCGGGCGTCCACGCCTTCCGGGCTCTCGCCTTCGGCGGCAAGGAATGTGGGGAGCACGCGGTCGACAGTGAGCGTCTTGGGGGCGCTGTAGTTCAGGCCATCAAAAGCCACCACAGCCAGTTCGATCGAAGGTGCGCAGGGCAAGGCCGGGTTGCCGGCGCCAATTGCAGCTTCGCCTTCTTCCGTCAGGCTGATGGCACCTTTCGCATCGATGGAGAAGTAGCCATCGGCGGAAGTTGTCGAGGGTTTTCCGTTGTTCCAGAAGAAAAAGCTCAGCGCGCTCGGACCACCGTCGGCATCCGTACCACCTACCACCGCGCATTCGATTTCACCAGTGCCCGCGTTCAGCACCAGCTTGACTTCGTCGTGCTCCAGCGTGACGACCGGTGCGATGTTGGGGATCGGGGTTGGCGCGCGCGATGGTGCAGGGGAGGGCGAAGGCGCAGGCCCGGCTTCAGGTTCGGGCGCTGGGGGCGGCGGTGGATTGCTGCCGTCGTCAAGGGCCGCTCCGATCAACAGCGGGGCGATGAACAACATCGGGCTGAAACTGTTCAAGGCCGTACCGGCGCCGACAGCGTCTGCGCCACCCGCACCTGCGGCAGCACCACCCGACCCTGAAGCTGCCTCTGCGACACCACCAGCGGTGTCAGCCTGAGCGACCTCAACGGCCTCGCTTTCGCTGGCTGCGGCTTCCTCGGTCACCTGCTCTTCTTCGCCCTTTTTCTTTTTGGCCTGCTGTGGGGCCTTCTGTGGCTCGGGCAAGGCCTGGTTGAACCGGTTAAGGGCTTCAACATCGGCGCCTTGAAGATCGGTGGGGAAGGCGGCGGTTTTTCCGCGCGGTGCAATGGGGGCCTGCATGGAAGCGGCCGCTACCACCACGGGTTGCATCTGGCGTTCGGTCGGGGTCTGGATGTTCATTGGAGTTTCCTGAAGGGCTCAGCGGATCGGTTGGGGTGCTTGAGGTGACCGCCTCGGTTTGTCAGGCGGTCGTGTGCATCACTTCGGTACGCAGTAGAAGCCGCCTTCTGGATAAGCTTTGCCTTCCAGGTTTTCGGCCTTGGCGTGGTAGCCCTTGGCTACGAACTTGCGGTCGTCCTTGTCCAGCGAACTGCAGGCCTTGACACCCGCTTCTTGCAGCTCTGTCGGCACAGGTCCAAACGCACCGGCGTTGTCCCAGGTCTTGGCTTCGTCCTTGAGGATCAGCCGAGGAGGGGTTTCCGCCTGTTGATCACCCGCCTTCGGGTAGACGGTACAGCCGGAAACGGCGAGTGTCAGTGCGGCGGTGAGGATCAGGTGCAGTTTCATGGATGATTAAATTGATAAAAACGACAAGTATTATTTTAAGTGTCGATATTGATGAATTGCAACACCAAAGATTGGGGTTGCATGCGGTGTGCCGAAAATGTCACGGGCATGTGTCGATGGCTCAACGTTCGCCGAGAGATTCGTTGAGGGTTTTGATGATGGGTTTGAGCAGGTACATCAGCACGGTGTTCTGACCGGTTTTGACTTCAATGCTGGCGGTCATGCCGGGCTGCAGGGAGAGGTTGTCTTCAGAACGGCGGTTGAAGCGGTTGGATGCGGTCTTGACCTGCACGCGGTAGTAGGCCTGCTCACCTTGTTTGAGGTCTTCGCTCATGGTGTCGGCACTGAGGAAGGTCAGTTTGCCGGGCAGGCTGCCGTAGATGGTGTAGTCGTAGGCATCGATTTTCACCGTCACGTCCAGACCGGGCTTGAGGAAGGCGACGTCAGAAGGCTTTACCTTGGCTTCCACGATGAGGTTGTCTTCGACAGGCACGATCTGCATGAGCTCGTCCCCCGGACGCAACACCCCGCCGCGCGTGGTCACCCGCACATTCTTCACGGTGCCATTGACCGGCGCCTTGAGTTCGGTGTTGGTCAACTGGTCGTTGCGCTGAATGAGCAGTTCCCGAGCGCTGCTGAGTTCTTCTTCGGCCTTGTTGAGCTCGGCCTGCACATCTTGCAGGTATTTGTTTTCGCGGTTGCTGATCTGACCTTCTTGGTCCGCGACCTGTCTTTGCAGCCGCAAGATCTCACCCATGCTGACATCGCCAGCGCCCAGGAGCGGCTCCATCATCTTCAGTTCTTGCAGTGCGAGGTCGCGCATGCGGGCAATCGACGCGATTTCCTGGCCAACAGCAGCGCGCCGTTTGCGGAGCAAGGCGATCTGGTTTTTCCGGAACTCGGGAAAGTTTTGGGACTCGTCGTTGAAGGCGGGAGCGCCACCAAAAACCTCGGCCCGCAGGCGGCTGACCGTTGCGCTCAAGGCACCCACTTTGGACTCGGCTTCACGGTAGCTGGCCTCGACCTTGGTGCGCTCCAGACGAGCGAGCAACTCGCCTTGCTGCACTTCGGCGCCTTCACGGACCAACAATTCTTCGAGCACGCCACCGTCGGGGGTCTGAATGATCTGGGTGCGTGAACTGGCGATGATCTGACCTTGTCCGCGGGTGATCTGATCGATTTCAGCCTGGTAGGCCCAACCAGCGAAGAGGCCCAGGGCCAGCATGCTGCCCCAGACGACCAGACCCAGCCCATGGTTGGACTCTGAGGTGGAGTTGCTGGCTCCTCGGGGAACGGAATTTCTGGAACTCATGCCGCGGCACCTGCGATGTGGGAAGAAGGGGTTGATGGCGGGCGAGGGACCACAGGTGCCACAGGGGCAGCAGAAACTGTGGGCGCTGCCACAGGCGCCGGGGCTCGCATGCGACGGATGATTTCGTCGCGAGGGCCATCGGCCACAATGCGGCCACGGTCCAGCACGACGATGCGCGTGAAATGGTTCAGCATGCCGAGCTTGTGGGTGACAACCACCAGGGTGGTGTCTTTGGGGCGCATGCCAAAAACCCGCTCGGCCACAAGTTCTTCCAGCTTGGGGTCCATGGATGCGGTGGGCTCGTCCAGCAACATGATGCGGGGTCGGGCGAGCAGCAATCGGGTGAGACCCACCAACTGCTTCTGGCCACCGGAGAGACCACGACCCCCTTCGCTGATTTCAATGCCCAGGCCTTTGGGATGTGCCGAGATCATGGCGTCGAGCCCGGTGATCTTGGCGGCGTGGAGTATCTGCTCGTCGGTGGGTGAGGGGAGTCCGAGCGCCAGGTTGTCTCGCAGCGTGCCGTGGAACAGGCGCACGTCTTGCGTGAGGTAGCCCACGTGTTCGCGAACGAACTCTGGGGACAGGTTGGTCATGTCGATGTCGTCGAGGTAGACGCGGCCTTCCTTCGGCTGGTACAGGCCAGAGAGCAGCTTGATCAAGGTGCTCTTGCCGGACCCGATCGCGCCGAGCACCGCAACCCTTTCACCCGGGACGATGCGGATGCTCTCGATGTTCAAAACGGTTTGTTCAGGCCCGTAGGCGAAGTTGACGTTGTCCATGCGCAGGCGACCCTGGCAATGGTCGGGGACCACACGCCGTTCACCGGGCAGGACATCGGGTGGCATGGCCATGATGGCATCCAGGCCCTTGAGTGCAATGCGGGATTGCTGCCACTGGACGATGAGGCCGGAGAGTTGCGCGATCGGACTCAGGGCGCGGCCGCTGATGATGGTGCAGGCGATCAGGCCACCCACGGTGAGATCGCCGGTGCCGATGGCCAGGGCGCCCGCAGCGACCAGACCCACGTAGCTCAATTGTTGAAGAGTCTGGGTGAGGTTGCTGGACAGACTGGTGAGGTCTTTCATGGCGATCTCGTCCCGCGCCAGGGTGCGCGTGAGCTCCTGCCAGCGGTTGAGCATCTTCCATTCGGCCGAGCAGGCCTTGACCGACTCGATGCCATCGATGGCCTCGATTAGCAAACCGTTTTTCCGGTTGGACTCTTCCATGTGCGCCTCGGTCAGGCGCGCGAGTGAGCGTCGAAACGCCAATCCGGCGATGATCGAAATGGGTACAAAGGCCAGCGGAACGAAGGCAACGGGACCGGCGATGAACCAGATCACGGCGATGAACAACAGCGCGAAGGGAGCGTCGGCGAACACGAAGAGGGTGGTCGATGTCAGGAAGTTGCGCACCATTTCAAAGTGCCGGATTTGGGCCGCAAAGGTGCCGACGGTGCGGGGGCGCTGGTCCATGCGGATGGACAGAGCGTGCCCGAAGAAGACCGATGAAAGCTCTTCATCGATGGCTTTGCATCCGCGTTCAACCAGGCGTCCTCTCACCTGTCGCATGAACAATTCCAGGACGATGGCGATGCCGACGCCAATGGTCAGAACGGTGAGCGTGGAATAGCCTTGAGTTGGCACCACGCGGTCGTACACCTGCATGGTGTAGAAGGAAGACGTGAGGGCAATGATGTTGACGGTGAGTGTTGCTAACGCCCCCTCCACGAAGATCCGCCAGCGCTTGCGCAGCGCGTGGTTGAACCATTGGCGGGCAGTGCGCCGCTTGCGGTCGGTTTTGCCGTGCGATGCGATGCGAGAGTCGTCCCGTTCGGCGTATTCGGGTTCGTCGGTCTGGAGCAGAAGGAGCTTGCCCTTGCGCGCCAGCGACTCAGGGATTTCGTGTGCCCGACCATCGCTGTCAACACAGCTGAGAGCCCCTGTAGACAGGATGCCACGCACAACCAGCATGCCCGGTACGGGCTCCCGAGCAGCCGGTTCCGGGCCGATCCACAAAGCAGGCGTTGATCCATTGGTCAGCGGCCAACCCAACTGTTGAATGTCTCCGGTTGGAAAGCGGCTGCGCCAGAGTTCAATCGCACGCGATTCGAGGCTTAACTCGCTCAGGCGAGCACCGTCGCCAGTCTCAGACACCATCGAGAAGCGATGCCACGGCACCGCTTTGCCTTGGAGCGATGCCATTCTTGCGAGGAGCAGGGGCAGGTTCTTGCTGTTGCTCTTTTCCTGGCCCAGTTCGTCATTCCGTTGTGTCATGGGGGTCAGTTCGCGCCTCGTGCGCTGGTTTCTGGGGTCCCGGCCAATGCGATTTCGGCAGGATGTTGCTGGGTGAAGGACACCATTTCTGATGCTGCAGCGGTGGCTGCACCGATGGTGGGCTCGGGCACGACCGCAGTGGCTGCACCGATGGTGGCCTCGGGCACGACCGCAGTGGCTGCGCCGGTGGTCGCTTCGGGCACGACCGCAGTGGCTGCACCGATGGTCGCTTTGGGCGCGACTGCAGTGGCTGCACCGGTGGTGGCCTCGGGCACGACCGCAGTGGCTGCACCGATGGTCGCTTTGGGCGCGACTGCAGTGGCTGCACCGGTGGTGGCCTCGGGCACGACCGCAGTGGCTGCGCCAGTGGTGGCTTCGGGCACGACCGCAGTGGCTGCGCCGGTGGTGGCTTCAGGCGCGATCGCAGTGGCTGCACCGGTGGTGGCTTCGGGCGTGGTCTCGGTAGCTGTACCAGTGGTCGCTTCGGGCGCGACAGCGGTGGCTGCTTTTTCTGCCCAAGGGCTTAGGGCCGTCGAGCGGATCGCGGTGGCGCTGTCAGGTGCTGCCGTCACAACGGCACTTGTCATGGAGTCCACCGGGGTCGCCGGTGCATTCACCGTGGTTGTCTTGGGACTGGACGCGGCCAGCACAGCACGTGCTGGGTCAACAATCAGTGTGATGTTGTCTGCGGTCATGAGACCCGTCAGCAACTGGAGTCGCAGCGCAGAACGCAGCGTGCCCCAGACAGCGTCCGCCAACTGGTAGCGCGCTTGAGTGACTTCCCGTTGCGCATTGAGCACGTCGTTCCAGCCCTTTCTACCGACGGCGTATTGCCGGACGAAGGAGTCGAAAACGGATGTTGTGCTGTCCACTTGGGATCTCAAGTCTTTGGCCTGTTTGCCCAGGGAGAGCAGGTCGGCGTGGTCCGCACTGACGGCATCAATGGTTTCCCGGCGAATGACTTCTATTTGGGATTGAACGGCTTCGCGTCGTGCCTCGGCTTCTCGAACGGATGCAATCGTAGAAAAGCCTGCACCGGTCTGCACATCCAGTGCCAGGTAGGCGTTGGTACCAGCACTCGCGCCCCCGAAGGTGCGGTCGACTCGGGCCTTGAGCTGCGGGTAGGCACCGCTCTTGCGAATGGCCATCTCTGCCGTGGCGGATTCGTACTCGCCCTCCAGTTTTCGCAACGCGGGGGAGAAATCAATCGCAGCGCTGACCAGGCCGTCCAGGGTGTAGGCGTCCATGCCCCGTTGTTCCGGGAGTGAGATGTCGGTCACAACGCTGCCCGTCGCTTGCGAGAGTGCCGAGCGAGCGCGGCTGGCCAGAGCCTCCAGCTGGCTGAGTTCCGCGCGGGCTTGTGCCAAGCGTGCGTTTGCCTGCACCCCATCGCTTGCTGGGCTGACTTGACTCTCGACCCTGCGCTGGATCATGTTGTCCAGACGGATGTGTTCTTCTACGTTGGACTTTGCGGCCAGTTGTCTCGCCTGGATACGTCCCAGCTCCGTGAAGCTGGTAACGACTTTGAGCATGATGTCCTGTTGTGCCTGAAGTACACCGGCCTCGGCTTGGTTTATTGAAGCCTGGGCTGATCCGAGTTCTGCGGTGATGCGCCCCCCTGTCCAGAGTGGCTGCTCCAAGCGGAGCGTGGTCACCTGTTTGCCGAGAGCGTCCTGCGCCGACTGTGCGACCAGGCCCGGGTACTGCTGGCGCTCGGCCAAATCCATTTTGAGCACGGCTGCGCGCAACTCGCTTTGACGTGCCGCCACGCTTGGGTGTTCGGCCACTGCCACACGCAAAGCAGCCTCTAGTCCCAGTTCGGCCGCTTGCCCCCAACCGCTGCAAAACAGCAAGGCAGCACTCAAGGCAATGGCCTTGCGCGTGAAATGCGGTGGCTTGCTGGTGAGCCTGGCCTGTGAGCCCAAGGCATCCCGTGTCAATGAGGAGGGCGGAGAGAAATCAAGACGTTTGTAGGCCATGGATGGAGGTGGTCTTTGATGCCCCCTTCGGGGGTGGGCGACTGGTGGAAGCAGGTGATCGCGCGTGTCGTCAGCTGCGCTGGTTCAGTCGCCAATATATCATTGTTGGTGTTATAAGTAACAAAAATGATAAAACAACAGTTAAAATGATTCCAAGCGCGTGTGATGCGTCACCACAGAGAGGCGCGTCTGGGGCCGCCCTGTTGCAGAACAACCCTCCAAGACAGGTTGCTACATGTGTCTCACTGCATGCAGCCATGGCTATGAGTCGGGACGGCGTCGATATCGGCGCTGCGTAATGGCTGGGCGTCGTGGATAGAGGGGCTGGTTCGGCACAAGACTGGAGTCGGTAGGTGTCTGGACATTTCCGTTGTCGAATTCTCGGGTGATTGCGCTGTTGTAGATGTAAATCGTTCGATGGAAAGGAATTGAGCATGAAGCCGATATCAACGGATGAAGTCGATCGAAATGCTGATGATGATTTTCATCACGATAGCGAAAAGATAGAGGCGCGCTCACTGCGGGTGGCCTTTCTCGAAGGCGCATGTGGGCGTTTGGGCAATTTGAACGATAAGCTGCTGGATGATATTGTTCAGCTTGAAATTTCCTACGAAGATGCCATCGATCCCCGGCAATTCGTTTTTGATGGTGATCGGTGAATCTCGTGTTCGGTGAATCGACAGTGTTGATCTTGCGCCTGAAAGAATGGTTGGCGTTGCGTTGCCTGATGCAGGCCGCCCTCTTCGGCTTGATGTGTTTGTCTTGGACGGGTGTGCATGCCGGCCCTTTTGGTCTGGAGAGCGGCATGACGTTGGTCCAGCTGGGGCGCCTGGAGGGATTTGCTCAGACTGATCGTTCAGGTTGGTTCACCGCGCGCCAGACGCCATTGCATCATCCGGAGTTCGAGCGCTATGATTTTTTGATTGATCCTGCCCTGGGTTTGTGCAAAGTCGTTGCGACTGGCAGAACCATACAGTCAGATCATGCAGGCCAAGCGCTCAAATCTCGGTTTCGGAATTTGGAAGCGGGTTTGCAGTATCGATATGGATCGCCGTCGAGTTCCTACGATGTTTTGCGTTTCCCGAGTGTTTGGAAGGATCCTGCCGACTGGATGATGGGCTTGTACAGCGGGGCCCGATCCCTCAGTACTTTCTGGACCGATGAGAAGCGCATGAGTCGATTTCATTTACAAGCCATTCAGTTGGAGGCTCGCGCAATATCGCCCTCCAGTGGTTGGATTTATTTGATTTACGAATTTCAAAATTCTGATAGTTGTCTGGATGCTTCGTCGGCCGTGAGGCAACTCTGAGAAGGGCTAGTTGCCGTTTTGCACGAAGTTGACCTTGAGCCCCGGTGTGCGGTGAAACCGTGATGTCGGCGGATACTTCCGCCATTCCCATACTTTTTGACATAGATCCTGTGACGCCATGAGCTTGAGCACCGAAGCACTGTTGACCGCAGCCTTGAGACTGGAATCACATGGGTGGGTGGAGCGCGCCGAGCTGAACACTGCCAAGAACCGCATCGGCTTTGATTTGGACGGTCCAAGGTGGGATGTTCGAGTAGTGCAAGAAACTTCTCCATCCAGACCATCTGGGTACTCCCTTCAACGCATGGGGATGATATGAATGCAACCGCTTTTGAGACCGTCCGATTGCGTGCACCTGATCAAAAGCAGGTCGCCCTGTCTGACCAGCGGTTTCATGCACTGTTGAGTGCCGCAGGCGAATTTTTTGCGTCCTTTGAACGCGATGTCGATGCTGAAAAGGCAGCCGCCTTAGTCGACATCCTGGCTCTGATGACCCGATACGGGATCAGTTTGGAAGACCTCGAAGACCAGAGCGGTTGACGCCCGGGATCAACTTCCGTCCGAGTAAAGGGACTGCAACACGGCAGTTTGAGAATCAAACCAGTACCCGTCTACCGAAGTGGGTCAACCCCACTCCAGGAAGCGCTTGTGCACCGCACTTGCACTGCCAAAGCGCTCTTTGGGCAGCGCCTTTCATTGGCAGCCAGTGCGCAAACGTACATGACCGCCTCGAACACTTTTCGCGCTGGCTTGGGCGGGCGTCCCGCTCCAGCCTTGCGCACATTCGCCTTGTCCGTGCTGCGCTCTCGCACCGGTATCAACGGTTCGACCCGGAGCCAGAACTCATCACTCACCTCCCCCGATTCGACCGGCCTGCGTGTGACCATGCATTCGCACCTCGCCGCGTGAAGTACGGTTCAGGGCGACAGTTTGCTATTTACGGATGTATGCGACTGGTTGCCGTCTGCGCGGCGCCTTGGTCAACAGCGATCAGAAAACGCTAACGTAGGCCACAGCGCCAACTGCACAGGTAGTCCCAACGCGCGGTAGCAAGCCCTGCAAAAAGCAGGGCGACGAGGTCGCATTTTCCTTGGGTGATTCATGTGAGTGGTTCAACCCGTTATCGGGCATGACGGAAAAAAAAAGACTGTGAACCCAGGACATGGGAACGGACCGCAGTGGCATCGCCGCCAAGTAACAATCTGGTAAGTTTGGGCTCATTAGCATGGGACTCCCTCACCGAACAGGACCACCATGCCCTTGATATTCCGCCCCACTTTTTTTTCTGCCAGCACCCTCGCGATGGTGCTGTTCATGGCAACGGCGCATGCCGATGGGCCGCCCCAGGCAGTGCTAAGCCCCAACTGGGGTCTGGGTCTGGGTGTGAGCACCGAAACCTCGCCCTACCGGGGAGTGGACACCGAGACCAAGGCCCTTCCTGTCCTGACCTACGAAAACAAATACGTGCGCTTGTTCGGCCCGTCGCTGGACCTGAAGCTGCCGTTCACCGCCCCCATGTCTTTCGCGCTGCGCGCACGCTATTCGGATCAGGGCTACAAGGCCAGCGATGCTGCCGAACTCATCGACATGAACGAACGCAAAGGCGGCCTGTGGCTCGGTGCCCGCGCCGACTGGCAGTTGCCCTGGGCGCAGTTGGGGGCCGAATGGCTCGGTGATGCCGAAGACCGCAGCGGTGGCCAGCAGATCAAGCTCGACGCGAGCCGCCGCTTCCAGCTGGGTGGCGTGAGCCTGAAGCCGCACCTGGCCCTGATATGGCAGGACAGCTCGTATGTGGACTATTACTATGGTGTCCGCGCTGGCGAAGCACGGGATGGGCGTGCGTCGTATGTTGGCACATCGACCGTCAACACCGAGCTGGGGCTGCTGGTGAACGTGCCCCTGGCGCAGGGGCACAGTGTGTTCATGAATCTGAGCCACACGGTCCTGGGTTCTGCCATCAAAGACAGTCCGCTGGTGGAACGCAGCGGCGTCTCGGCGGTGCGAGCGGCCTACGTTTATCGCTTCTGACCCGTTGAACATCCAAGGCAACTCATGCAACGCGTACTTTTGCTGGAAGACCATGACCGCTTGGCCGCTCTGGTGCGCCAGGCGATGGAAGGCGCTGGCCTGGCCTGCGACACGGTCGGGCGCGCGAGCCAGGCCTGGGCTGCACTGCAGGTAGTGGACTACGCGGCCGCCATCATCGATCGCGGCCTGCCCGATGGCGATGGGCTGGACCTGGTGCGTCGGCTGCGCACGGCCCAGCGCTTCACGCCCTGCCTGATCCTGACAGCGCGCGACGCCCTGCACGACCGGGTTGATGGCCTGGAAGCGGGCGCCGATGACTACCTGAGCAAACCCTTTCCGATGGTGGAGCTGGTGGCGCGCGTGCGGGCGCTGCTGCGGCGCCCCCCACAGCAAGTAGCGCTCAGCCCGCGCTGGGGTGATGTGCAGCTCTACCCCGAGCAAGGGACCATGACGTGCCAAGGTGGCACCTGCGCGCTGGCGCGCACGGAAATGCAGATCATGTTGACGCTGTTCAAGAACGAGGGCGCGCCGGTTCGGCGCACCGCACTGGAAGCCGCGGCCTGGGGTGCTCAGGATGCAGTGACACCCAATGCACTGGATGTGGCCTTGCACCGGCTGCGCCGCAAGCTCGATGACCTGGGGTCGACCACGCTGATCACCAACATCCGGGGAGTTGGCTATGCCGCCGTGGAAGCTTGAGTGGCGCCAGAGCCTGACGTTCAAGCTGTTGGTCTTCTACATGTTGGCCTGGGTGCTCACGGCGTCTCTTGTCGGAGCGGTGCTGTGGCTGGTGGTCCAATCTCAGTCGAGCAAATCAGCGCCCCACAGTGCAGAGCGGCTGGCAAATATGTTGGGCGATATGTTGGTCTACGACGCACAAGGTATACCTCTGCGGCTGGAATGGCGGGACAACATGCAATGGTTGCCCGAGGCGCTGCCGCACGACCTGACTTATCGGGTGAGCGACAGCGCGGGCCGGGTACGCCTGGCCTCGCCTGCTGCCACAAAATTCCCGGGCGTTCCGCTACCGCCGCTGTACACGCACGCACTTCTCCTGAACCACGCGGGACAAACCTGGGAGATCCAGGCCAGCGTCAGCGAACGGTTGGTGGCACTGTTGCACATCGATTCGGAGCTTCGAATCGGCGGCACGGTGCTGGCCACGGCGGTGTTGTCTATCCTTTTGTTGGGTGCGGTGCTGTGGTTGACCGTCATACGGCTGCTGCGCCCGCTGCGCGAGACCTCGGCGCAGGCCATGCAGATCGGGCCCCAACAACTGTCACGTCGCCTGGACGAGCAGGACCTGCCCAGTGAGCTGCAGCCACTGGTGCACGCGTTCAACCAGGCACTGGCCCGACTGGAGACAGGGTTTCGCAACCAGCAGCGGTTTTTGGCGGATGCCGCGCACGAGCTGAAGACCCCGCTGGCACTGTTGCGTGGGCAGATCGAGCTGGGTGGCGCGGGGCATACCGAGCAGTTGCTCAGCGATGTGGACCACCTGGCACGCCAGGTGCAGCAGTTGCTGGTCCTGGCAGAAGTCAGCGAGCGAAGCAACTTCAAGCCCGAGTCCATTCACCTGATGCCCTTGGCCCAGGAGGTGATCCGATTCCTGACGCCAATGGCAACGAAGCGCGGCGCACGGCTGGACCTGTTTTTCGAAGATGACCGCACCATGGTCCATGGCGACCGCATGGCCCTCTATGTACTATTGAAGAACCTGCTGGAAAACGCGCTGAACTTCGCCCCCGCGGGCAGCACAGTGACGCTGGCACTGCGCACACACTCGCTGGAGGTGCGGGACGAGGGACCGGGCATCGATCCGGCAGACCTGCAGCATGTTTTCGAACGCTTCTGGCGCGCTCCGCAGCGCCGCAACGACGGGGCCGGCCTGGGTCTGGCGATCTGCCAGGAGATCGCGCGCTCACACGGTTGGCAACTGATAGCACGCGCGCACCAGCCAGGCGCCGAATTCGTGCTGGGCTTCGGGTGAGCCTGTGCCGCCACCGTCCCCTTCATTATTTAATCTTTACCCGGAGCAACACATGATTCGCAAACTGGCAGCCATCGGTCTTTTCGTCTCATTCCTGGCCATGGCCAGTTCTGGAATGATGATGTTCGTGATCGAAAAGCCCTCGTTCACAATACAGATGCATCCCGTGCACAAGTTGTTCGGACTGCTGATGATCATCATGGTCGTCGCCCACCTGAGCTTCAACTACCGCGCCCTGCTCAACCATCTCAAGACCCGTTCGGTGGCTTGGGCCGGTGGGGTGCTCGTGGTGCTGCTGGTCGTGCTCTATGGCGTGGCTCTAAATAACCAGCTCCCCGAAGATCTCGCCCAGCAGATGGACGCCGCTGCAGCGCAGATTGAAGCCGCTAAGTGAACCGCAACTTTGCGATTATTTTCGCTGACATAAGCAATGCGCTCAATTGCTTGCCCACCGCTGGGCATCTGACCGGCCGCGAGTAGAGTGACCGCGTAAGGCGGGTGGACTGGCTGGAGTGAGATGTAGCCCTCCATCTCTCGCTTCAGGTTCTGCTTCTGTGGTGTCGTGTCGATCAGCAGTGCGACGACCGTGGTCTTTTGCGTGATCAGGCACGCCCCTGTTGCGCGATCCCTGTGCATTTCCGATGCGAATGCACCTGGCTTGGGCCAGCCATGCACCAGCAGCGGTGTCTTGATGACTTTTATCGACGCTTTGGGCCGGGATACTGCACCAAGAGGCCTCACACCGGCCTGAATCTGGTTGGCATGCCACTTGCTCATCATGACACGTCATAACGAGTTATCAGGAAGTGAGCAAAAACATGGCCTCCAACGGTTTACGCGCTGTCGTCACGAATCTGCCTTTGTCCCGTCCGGTGGACGAAATTCAGCCGTCGTCGCCCACGCCGCTGTACGAGCAGATCAAGGAAATCTTGCGTGCGCGTGTGCTGGATGGCACCTACAAGCCCCACGAGCAGATGCCTTCGGAGAGCGAAATGATGACGGCCTTCAGCGTCAGCCGCATCACGGTGCGCCAGGCCTTGAGCGACCTGCAGAACGAAGGCCTGGTGTTCCGCATTCACGGCAAGGGCACCTTCGTGGCCAAACCCAAGGCGTTTCAAGACCTGGGCAAGTTGCAGGGTTTTGGCGAGGCGATGCGGCAGATGGGCTACGAGACGTTTGCACGCGTGGTGTCCATGCGCACGGTGGTGCCATCGGCCCAGGTGCAGGAACGCCTGCAACTGACCAAGCGGGCCAAGGTCACCGAGCTGCAGCGCCTGCGCTTCCTCAATCGCGAGCCGATCTCGCTGGACATCACCTACCTGCCGGTGGCCATCGGCGCGCGACTGGCCAAGGAAGACCTCGCGAGTCGCGACG